>OGVQ01000017.1_pt1 | contig 51747 bp, 48 predicted proteins | sample 1575801 | NCBI WGS metagenome assembly OGVQ01 (sample SAMN07581550, study PRJEB24739) | freshwater metagenome | place: Singapore | collected 2015-04 | reverse complement strand
AACAACTCACCAATAATCAAACAATCACATCCCGTACATCCTCAAATCCTGGACATCCTGATATGGCTTACACCACGCTACGCTATCAGACAATAATCTTCTATCTCACTTCATAAATATTCACTTTCCTATATACTAATAACAACTAACCAATAATCAAACAATCACATCCTGTACATCCTCAAATCCTAGACATCCTGATTCTGACATTTATTTTCTTCTTTGCAACTTTGCGCGAAATAAAAAACCCAATAAACTAACAACTATCCCCTCTATTTATACATAATGAATAACCCCCATCAACAACTACTCCAACAAATAGACCTCATGCTTCGCGCCCGCTATCCCCTACTATATATAGTCGGAGTCGAAGAAGAAGCAATAGAACAAGTCCTGCAACAACTCACCCAAATATCCCAGACACCACGACAACTATTATTATGGGATATCGTCACCGGTTGGGATGACAACGGAACTGATAAAGGTTCAGTCATGGGTGCATTATCAAGAATTACCAAAACCCCAGAAAATACAACCACAATATTTGTATTGCGAGACATCCATTTTATCCTCAAAAACCCCGAAACAGAAAAAAATGCTCCCGTAATTCGTGCCATCAAAAACCTTACCCGTCAACTCAAACGCACACGCCAAACCCTCATCCTCACCAGTCATATATTAACCATTCCCCCAGAACTACAAGAAGAAATTACAGTAATTGATTTTCCCTTACCCAACATCGAAGAAATAGATTATTTAATTCAGCAATTAATAGTCCCCGAAAAACTTAACTTAAATGGACTAGGAAAAGAACAATTAATCAAAGCCTGTCAAGGATTAAGTCGCGCCAGAATTAGAAGAGTATTAGCCGCCGCTTTAGCAGCAAAAGGACAAGTTAACGAAACAGATATTGATAGAGTTTTAGAAGAGAAAAAACAAGCAGTTCGCCAAACAGGAATCTTAGAATTTTACACCGCCAATGAATCATTAAAAAACGTCGGCGGTTTAGAAAATCTTAAACAGTGGGTGCGAATGCGTCAAGATGCTTTTACCGAAGAAGCACGACGTTATGGAATACCCAACCCCAAAGGCGTTTTATTAGTAGGAATACAAGGAACAGGAAAATCATTATCCGCCAAAACTATCGCCCACGAATGGCGTTTACCATTGTTACGTTTAGACGTGGGGAGATTATTTGGGGGTATAGTGGGAGAAAGTGAAAATCGCATTCGCCAAATGATACAATTAGCAGAAGCAATATCACCCTGTGTATTATGGATGGATGAAATAGATAAGGCTTTTGGTAATATTAATAGTGGTACAGATGGTGACTCTGGCACATCGCGTCGGGTATTTGGTACACTTATTACCTGGATGCAAGAAAAAACCAGTCCGGTGTTTATGGTGGCTACTGCTAATAATGTGCAAATATTACCAGCCGAGTTATTAAGAAAAGGGCGATTTGATGAAATCTTCTTTTTAAATTTACCCACGGAAAAAGAACGCCATGATATTTTTAAGGTCCACTTGCAAAAAATCCGTCCTTCCCGACTGCGAGATTTTGATTTACAGAAACTCGCAAGTCATAGCGAAAACTTTAGCGGTGCGGAAATTCAACAGGTAATTATTGATGGTATGCACCGCGCTTTTGGTAGTTTAATTGATGGTAATAGGCGGGATTTTAATACGGAAGATATTTTAGCGGCGGTATCGGAAACTGTTCCTTTGGCGGCTATTGCTAAGGAACAAATTGCTAATTTAAAACGTTGGGCTGCGGAAGCTGGGGCAAGAACGGCTTCTATTGATACGCTGTTAATTGAGGAGTTAAAGGTTTATTCTCAGCAGCAAGGTTTGGGTCCTTTGGAGGTGGATTAATAATTCGTAATTCGTAATTCGTAATTCGTAATTTGTAATTACTCGTTCCTTGTCTCTGACAAGGAATGTAAACAAGAGGCTCTGCCTCGATATAAAATAGAGGTAGAATCTCTAAAACTGCATTCCCAGTCTGGAGACTGGGAACGAGGGATTTCATAAGCCTCTCTCCTATTAGGGGAGAGGTTTAGAGAGGGGTTAAAAATACATAAGGAGTTGATTTTTTATGTCTCATTTTACAACTATTAAGGTGGAAATTAAACAGGGTGAAGTGTTGTATGAAGTATTAAAGGAGTTAGGTTATCAAGTTGAACAAAATACTCAAGTTCGGGGTTTTATGGGTGATAAAACTAATGCTGAATATGTGATTAAGCAATCTAATGGTTATGATTTAGGTTTTCGTAAAAATGGAGAAAGTTATGAGTTAGTGGCTGATTTTTGGGGTGCGAAAATTAATCAACAGGAGTTTATTAATCATATTAGTCAAAAATACGCCCATAAAACTTTGATGGAAACCATACAAACGGAGGGTTTTAATGTGGAAGAAGAGGAAGTTTTAGCAGATGGTACGGTGCGGGTTGTGGTTGGTAGATGGGTTTAAATAAGAATAAATAAGAATAAATAAGATCCCCGACTTCTGACCTTATTTACTTATTTATTGAAGAAATATAAATAGAACAGGACTTACGCAAAAAGAACCGAAAGTAGGGGTAATTCATGAATTACCCCTACGCAAGAATAAGGTGTTCAGCCACATCTTATGTAAGTCCTATAGAAGTCGGGGATCTGGTACTCTATCAATATTTAAGCTGTTACGCAGCTAGATCCAATAATCTAATATTGTTATTTCTTGTAGTGCGGGCATCTTGCCCGCAAGAATTATACAAATTAAATGCACAACAGCTTACGATCAGATCCCCGAATTCTTACATAAATTAATCATTGATTGATAAAATCTTAACAGAAGTCGGGGATCTCAGGACTAAAGGAAAAATCATTATGGCAGAATATCAAAAGATTGAATATCGCATTGGTAAAGATGGTAAAATTGTGGAACGGGTTTTAAATGCCACTGGTTCTAGTTGTGTGGAAACTACAAAAGGGTTAGAAAAATCCTTAGGAGAAATAGAATCTCAGGAATTATTACCGGAATATTATCAAGATGATGAGTTAATTACAACTTCGGAAAATCAAACCTTACAACAACAATAAACTTAGATCCCCGACTTCTTTAAGAAGTCGGGGATCTGAAAACCAACTACATAAACAATATGGTAGAACAAATTAATCAAGCTGCTTTTGCTGTAATTCTTGTAATCATTGTTTATATTATTCTGCGGATATTATTCCCAGAAAATAATCCAGAAAATGATCAAGATATAATTATTGATCATGAATCTGTAACTTCTCCAGACACAGAACAGAAAATCAAAATTTTAGAACTTGAAATTCAATGTCAACGACTCAGGGAGGAATTAAAACAACAATCTCAACAATTACAAAGCGATTTTCAAAATGAAACCTTTACCCAATTACAAACCTTACTCCGAAATTATCCCACAGTCAAAACAATGGCTTTAGCTAAACCAGAGTTACCAGCTAAAAACCTAGTTTCTCTATTTACACCTTTAGATAATTTAATTACCAGTTGGGGTTATACTCCTATTGGTGAAATTTGGCAACAAGTTAATTATAATCCCCAACTACATCAAGCTGATAATGATGATATTCAAGAAGGGGAATTAGTCTATATTCGTTTTGTTGGTTATCAAAATGGTGATAAAATTCTCTATCCTGCTAAAGTTAGTCGCACCCTTCCCCCAGGATTTGATAATAATTAAATAATAATCATCGTAGGTTGGGTTAAGCGAAGCGCAACCCAACAATCAATTATTTATGTGATCTCGCGCAAAGAATTTATCAATTGCGTTATACCCAACATACTGTTAATTATCTATCTGTTTTGTTGTTTTTTTCTCAACCTAACCTACTTTAATTATGACAACTGTTGCAATTGATTTTGGTACAAGTAATACTGTAATTAGTATTTTAGAGGCTGATACTCAACAACCTAAAAGTTTACGCTTTCCTAATTTATCCCGTGTATTTGTCGGTGTTAATCCTCAAGGTGAAAGAGTAGAATATCCGGTTATTCCTAGTTTAATGTTTATTAAATTAGGTAATAATATTATATTAGGTGAAGGTGTTATCAGTCAAAGATTAGGACTTTCTCAAAGTTATCCTCCTGAACGGTTATTTAAAAAGTTTAAACGTGATTTAGCTGGAGATTATCAACCACCAGCAATCCAAATTGATGGCATAAATTATGATTCTGTTTCTATTTCTGAGTTATTTATTCAAACTATTTGGACGGAAATAAAAAAGCAGAATATCGAACCTAGTCATTTAATTTTTACTGTTCCTGTGGGTGCTTTTGAACGTTATTTAGATTGGTTTCGAGATTTAGGTCAAAAATTAAATGTTCCTCAAGTTTCCATTGTTGATGAATCTACAGCAGCAGCTTTAGGTTATGCTATTAAAAATCCCGGTCAATTGATTTTGGTAGTAGATTTTGGTGGGGGAACTCTCGATTTAAGTTTAGTTAAAACTGTAGCTAATTCTCATGAAAATAATAGTTTACGTGCTGAGGTTTTAGCTAAGTCAGAAGCTTATGTAGGTGGTGAAGATATTGATGTGTGGATAGTTGATGATTATTTACATTCTCAAAATCTCACACCTGAACAAGTTGGTAAAATCAGTTATCAAAATCTCCTAGAAATTGCTGAACGGTTAAAAATTCAACTTTCTAAAAATCTAACAGCTTCAGAAAGTTGGTTTGATGATGAATCTTTTATGTCGTATGAATTAAAAATTACCCGTGAAAAGTTAGAAGAAATTTTAGAATATAGACAGTTTTTACAACAATTACGGGATGCTTTAGATGAGGTTTTAACCTTTGCTTTAAAAAAGGGTATTTCTAAAAATGATATTGAACAGGTTTTGTTAGTGGGAGGAAGTTGTTTAATTCCCGCAGTTCAACAATTAATTATATCTTATTTTGGTAAAGCTAAGGTAAAATTAAATAAACCTTTTGATGCAGTTTGTCATGGTGCATTAGCCATTACACAAATTACAGAAATAGATGATTTTTTGCGTCATAGTTACGCAATTCGTTTGTGGGAAAGTTACAGTAAAAGTTATGTTTATCATCATTTATTTACTAAAGGTACAAAATATCCTTATCAACTTGATCAATGGTTAACTTTACAAGCTGCTAATAATGGACAAACAGAAATTTGTTTAGATATTGGTGAAGTTGGTGAGATGACGCAAACTGAAATTGTTTTTGATGCCTTGGGAAGAATGACTTCTAGCACTCTTCAACATCAAGAAAGTTACCGTTCCTTAGATACCCAAGGTAAACAGGTTTGTGTGGCAAAACTTAACCCACCAGGTGCAGCAGGATTTGATAGAATAGCGGTGTTATTTGCGGTAGATTTTCGCCGAACTTTATTAGCAACTGTGAAGGATTTATTAACGGGAGAAATTTTAGTTAATCGAGGGGAAATTTATAAATTGAAGTAAGATACAGCAGATTTGAGGTAAATGAGGTACACTATCAACAGGCAAGATGCCTGTGTTACAATCTGTACCTCATAATAACGGAAACTGCTGTATAATCCATCTTGGTTCGATGAGTACGCAGACTTGGATTTTATTGGAGACACAAGCAAGCGATCGCTTCAAGATTTTTTGGCGTTGCTGATTTGAGGTGTGAAAATTATTTTTGATGATCTCCAAACCCTTGTAGAGACGTTCCATAGAACGTCTCTACATCTAAACAGGACTTACGCAAAATATCTCTCAAACCCTCTTTTCTTCGTTCTCTTCGTTCCTATGCCTTCGGCACGCTTCGCGAACGTGGTTCATTATTCCGTGACTTGTGCGTAAGTCCTACTAAATTCATACTTGGTTTCAGTAACGCCGATTTTTTCTACAATTTGATGTAAGAATTCCTCTGATTTTCTTGCTACCCTCAAAGTAGAGTTCAAGTTCCAAAGAACAAGGTGGCAAAAGATCAGCCGCTGTGTTTATTAATCAAACTCCTCAGAAATAGAGAGTATGGGAGGGGAAATATGCTCAATGTTGTGCGTCGCAGTCAAATTATCGGTTCAATAGCAATAGATAGCTCGACATCTGCTCGTTTTGCTGAATTAGAAGAAGTCTGGCTTGATGATTCTGGGCGTATTGCCTATTTTTCAGGTGGGGAAGCTTATTTACCAGTAGCGGGAATTGCTGGAGTAGGTATGGGTGCAGTGTCAATGTATTACCCTCCATTGCTTGATCTTCCAGACAATCTTCACCGCTTGCATCAAATTACCGTTGAATCCGCGCTGGGTGAAACTCAAGGTTGGGTGGAAGATTTTTTATTTGATTGGCAAACTGGAGAAATCGCCGCTTATATTGTGGGTGGAGAAATTGCAGTTCCTTTTGGTGGACACGCAGTCCTGTATCCCGAAGATATTGAGGAAATTACCATCAATAAAGTAATTATTCGGGAAGATGTTCAAGAGCGACTTCAAGGCGAATCAGAAGGATTGCAAGGTTTTTTGAGTGAGAAATCACAGCAAGTACAACATCTGGTACATATTATGGGCGATCGCTTACATCATCTTATTTCCCCCAACGATAAACCCGAAGTTGTCCACGTCAAAATTAAAGAAGTCAGCGATGAAGTAGCAGCTTCTACTGATCATCCACATCATGCCTTAGAAGAGGCTACGGAGTTTTTGCAAGAACAATGGCATAGTTTGCAACAAAGTATTTCCCGCGCGGGCGAGCGGACAAAATCGGCTTTAGATGCTGCTTGGAAACAAATCACTAAATAAAGTCCTGATTATAGACAGTTTCATCCTTTGGGCTTGGAACAGCTAACCCTGATTTAGCTGCCCCAGTTGCACAAAAACTCAATATCCCCTTGGGCAAAAAAGAGGTATAAAAATATGTTACAAAAATTCCGTAATCGAACGGAAGCGGGTAAACTCTTAGCTGGTCAGTTAACAGACTATGCCAATCGTTCAGATGTTTTAGTATTGGGACTTCCCCGTGGTGGTGTACCTGTGGCTTATGAGGTAGCAAAGGAACTTAATGCCCCATTAGATGTCTGCCTGGTGCGGAAACTTGGTGTACCTGGACATAAGGAATTAGCGATGGGTGCGATCGCTGCTGGAGGAGTGCGTGTAATTAATGAGAATGTCATAGATTGGTTGCGGATTTCCCCAGAAACTATTAATGAAGTAGCAGCCATGGAAATTCGGGAATTAGACCGCCGCAGCCATATCTATCGGGGTAATCGTCCCCTACCAAAAGTCAAAAATCATACCATTATTCTAGTTGATGATGGCATTGCTACGGGTGCTACTATCCGAGCAGCTATTTCTACATTGAAAAAGCAAAAGCCCCGCAAGCTTGTGGTAGCCGTTCCAGTTGCAGGTGTATCTACCTGTGAAGAACTGCAAGCAGAAGTAGATGAGGTTGTGTGCATTCTGAAGCCAGAAGATTTGTATGCCATCGGTCTTTGGTACGAAGATTTTCAGCAAACAACCGACGCAGAGGTCTGTGAACTATTGACAAGGCAAAAATTACTAGTAGCTAATAATTCGTAAATGGAGGTTGAGGTGATGGATAGAACATTAACACACCATTCCCAAGAATATCTAGTCTCAGTAACAGCAGGTACAGTCAAGCTAGAGGGCAATTTGGTAATTCCTGATGGTGCTACAGGTATAGTCTTATTTGCTCATGGCAGTGGTAGCAGCCGTTACAGCCCTCGGAATCGCTATGTTGCTGAGGTTTTACAACAGGCGGGACTAGCAACTTTATTAATTGATTTGCTCACTACTGAAGAAGAAGAAATTGATTTACGAACCAGACATTTACGCTTTGATATTGGTTTGTTAGCATCCCGGTTAGTTGGGGCTACAGATTGGCTAACTCAGAACCCCTCAACCCAACAACTCAAACTAGGTTACTTTGGTGCTAGTACAGGAGCCGGTGCAGCCCTGGTTGCCGCAGCAGAACGTCCAGAGATAGTACAAGCTATTGTTTCCCGTGGTGGAAGACCTGATCTAGCTGGTTCTGCCTTAGCTCATGTCAAAGCCCCAACGCTGCTCATTGTGGGCGGTTACGATACGCCCGTAATAGCAATGAATGAGGACGCACTGGCACAGTTGCACTCACCAAAACGGCTGGAGATTATTCCGAAAGCCACCCATTTATTTGAAGAACCAGGTAAATTAGCCACAGCTGCACAACTGGCGAGTGAATGGTTGACGCGTTACCTCAAATCATCTATTTAGGTGGAGAGATGTTCATACTGTAGGTTGGGTTAAGCGATAGCGCAACCCAACAAAAGTTTATCAATGTTGGGTTTCGTTCCTCAAGCCAACCTACATAATTCTATTTTTCGGTTAAGCCCGAAAAGTATTGATTCTGAATTAAGTAGGTTGGTGTTGAAAATTGTCGTTATAGCAAGGCAAGAGGCAACGGGCAAGAGTAAAGAAGTTTTCAGCGATTTTACGTTTCTTTACACAGTTTGGTTTTATTGTGTTCACCTACTTATATTTTAATAAAAAGCTTCAAGCTAAACACTAATTTCAATTGATAAGAAATAAAATGTCCGCACAGGCGGACATTTCTAAGGGCTTCTGTCACTTTTATTGGCTACAATCATGTCTGGAACATGATGCTTTTATTGTTGATGATGAAAATCAAAAAATCAAGTCTTTTCCAGATATAAACTAGACATAATTGCATGAATTATATCTTGATATTAGATGGTGTTTATCTGCTAGGGTTGGTTTTAGATCCCCGACTTCTGAAGTCAGGGATCTGTTTTCAAACCTGACCATGATATCTACGAGAAGTATAAACCCAAGCATGATTATCTTGCTGGATTTTACGAGTATGGGAAGAACCAACAATAATTACAGTTCGCATATCTGCTAATGTGGGTTCTAATTCTTCTAGGGTAATAACTGTTACTTTTTCTCCCGGTCGTCCTAAATTCCGTCCCAGAATAACTGGGGTATCAGGTTGACGATATTTTAATAAAATCTCTTTGGCGGTGGCTAGTTGCCATGTACGTTCTTTTGATACAGGGTTATAAAAAGCAATCACAAAATCACTCTCTGCCGCAGACGTGATGCGCTGGGCGATAATTTCCCAAGGTTTGAGGATATCTGAGAGGGAAATTACACAAAAATCATGTCCTAAGGGCGCACCAATATTAGCTGCGGCGGCTTGCATGGCAGAAATACCAGGGGCAACTTGAATATCAATACTTTGCCATTCTGGTTTATGATATTGGTCTAAAACTTCAAAAACCGCCGCCGCCATTGCGTAAATACCGGGATCGCCAGAAGATACAACCGCTACATATTTACCTGCGGCTGCTAACTCTAACGCCTGATATGCCCTTTCTGCCTCAACGCGATTATCTGACTCATGAATATACTTGCCATCTGCGAGAGAAGCGATTAAATTTATGTATGTTTTATACCCTACTAAATCCGTGGCTGAGGCGAGAATTTCTTGTACTTGCGGTGACATCCATTGAAATGCACCTGGTCCCGTACCAATAATCGCTAATTTGCCCTGGGGTTGTCCGATGGTGGCAGGGTTGATAATTTGCGGTGATATGGCAACGGCAAGGGAGGGGGATGGAGAGGAAATAATTTCCCCATTTGCACCTGTAGCCGCCAAGGCTAGGGCGGAAGCAGTGGAAAAGTCATTTCCGGGAAAAAAGCGGGTAGGAACTGCCAAAGCCTGAGCTACAGCGTGAAGCTGGGAATTATTGGCCAAGTGCAAGGGCGCAAATATGCCCGCAATTGCCCCAGGTGCTAAATTAGACGCTGTGAGGATGTGCTGAATTTGGGTAATAGTGTCCGGTTCTGGAGTTGTGAGAGCGTTGTCTTCGGCAAGCAAAGCGATCGCAATTTTCCCAGGATGATAAACTAAACATTTAGAGTCGTAATTACCCAAATTTTCGGTAATTTTAATAATTAACTCGCCATTTTCATCAATAGGTAAATTACTCTCACTTAACCAAGGCGCTATTCCCTCTAACTTCACTTTTGCCCCAGCTAATAAGTCAGCGATAAATTTTTTCCCCTGTTCGGGGTTAGCTAAACGATATCCAGAGGGAGGTGATAACAAAGCCGTATGAAAGCGGATATCTCCTGTGGTAGTAATCGCTGGCTTAGTATTTAGGGCTTCTCCAATTTGACGCGCTAAGTCATTTACACCACTCAACCCACCTAAAAGGGGAACAACCGCACTACCATCTTCAGCTACAGCTAAAACTGGTGGTTCTTGTCCTTTATCTGTTAATAAAGGTGCAACTGTTCTAATCATAATCCCCGCCGCACAAATACCAATTATGGGTGTACCCATAGCGAATAATTCCCTTACAGTTTCGCCAAAATTGGTAAATCTGATATCAACATCATGGGTACGATTAACTAAACCATATAGTTTCGCACCGACTACAAAGTTAGTAATTTTTCGCCCCACGATAACGCTATTTTGACTCAACACTATAACCGCCGGGGCTACCCTTTTATTCATATAAATGATAGGTGATAGGTGATAGAACAGAAGTAGAGAAAGAAATTTCCTTTTCAGGACTTAGGCAACTAGGAAATTGATATGGTGTGGTTCGGCAAGCTCACCAACCGCATCAGACTTCATAAGTCCTGCAAATAAACAGATTGTTGATATCCGACACACCCTACAACTTACATAAAATTTCCTTCGTGTACTTCGTTCCTTCGTGGTTAATTCTTTCATAACTGGTGCGTAAGTCCGGAGGAAACCCCGTCCCTACAATTTATTTTTGGTAGGGATAACAATCATAGAAAAATAAGGTACTTCCTCCGGGTCAACTTCATCTAGGGGGACTACGCGCTGTTGGGTGGTGGTGGCACGTTCAATATATCTAGCCCGTGAAGCCAGTCCTAATTCATGGAGAAGAGTCCTGATTTTGGTAAAGTGGCGGCCAAGTTTCATAATGGCCGCTGCGTCGGTGGTCAGGAGTTTACTAGTGAGGACTTCTATGGGTAAGGGTGCGGGTAAAACCGTGAGGACATCATTGTAATAGGTGAATGGTAAACCCAAGGACACAGGACAGGCCATGAGGGAAGAGACTCCAGGAACAACTTCCGTTTTGTACTGTTCAGATAAACGAGTGAAAAGATACATAAATGAACCGTAGAAAAACGGATCTCCTTCGCAGATAACCGCCACATCTCGACCTGCGGCTAAATGGTCGGCAATGGGCTGAGTTTCTTGGTCATAAATAGATTTGGCCTTTTCCGGTTCTAAGGCGCGAGGGAGATGAAATTGTACTTCAATTTGATTACCAGGAAGATAGGGGGCGACTATTTTCCGGGCGATACTTTCCCGGTCTACAGCTGATTGATAGGCCACAACTGGGGACGCACGAAGAAGACGCAAGGCTTTTAAAGTAATCAGTTCTGGGTCTCCTGGTCCGACCCCAATTCCATAAAGACGACCTCCAGACTTAGCCATTATTCTTCCTCACTGGCTAGGGCGTTAACAGCAGCAGCAGCGATCGCACTTCCGCCCCTTCTACCATGTAAAGTTAAAAATGGTACATCTCGGCTATCTGCGGCTAAAGCGACTTTTGACTCTACTGCACCCACAAAACCCACGGGAAAACCTAAGATTAAGGCAGGTTTAGGTACTCCCTCATCCAGCATTTCTAATAGTCTAAATAGGGCTGTGGGTGCATTGCCAATAGCCACTATTGCCCCTTCTATATGAAAACGCCATAATTCTAGGGCAGATGCGGATCTGGTATTTCTTAATCTTTTGGCTAACTGTGGTACTTCTGGGTCATTGAGAGTGCAAAGCACCTTGTTATTTTTCGGTAATCTTTTTCTGGTTACTCCCTGCGCTACCATGTGAGAATCGCACAAAATAGGTGCTTTATCCATCAGGGCTTTTTTCCCAGCTTCCACTGCTGTGGGTGAATATTGAAAATCTTTGACAATATCCGTCATTCCACAGGCATGAATCATACGTACTACAACTTTGGCTACGTCTGGAGGTAATCCCTCTAGATTAGACTCAGCGCGAATGATTTCAAAGGAATTACGATATATTTCGTCACCATCACGGATGTAATCAAACATGGTATTTTTTAGTTTTGCTAAATAATTGGTGTAATTGCTGGCTATGACGAGTAATAAATTGGGTAAAGGTTTCCTCTAAACCGAATCGTTGCTTTTGATACACTGCCAACATTTCTTGAATCAAATTGGGAATTTTCGCTATAGTCACATATTCATAAAGTAAATGACCCAAAACATAAACTTGATAGCCAGGGGTTTCTTTGGTAATACCTAGTAAGGTAATATCAGCTCGAGTATGTTGAGCGCAAGATTTACTGCAACCACTAAAGTGAATATTCACAGGTGAGTCTAGAATCATAAAATGTTCTAGGTGTTTTGCCAAGTTTATAGCATCATCTTTAGTTTCTGTGGCCGACCTAGCACAACCTCGTTTCCCAGAACAAGCTACTAGGAAACTTTTGATGTTAGTTGGTGATGAGTTTAAACCTAAGTCAATGATTTCTTTCTCAACTGGGATAATTTGATGTTTAGGAATATCGGTTAATAGTAAGTTTTGCCAAGGGGTTAACCTGATATTATCATCACCATATCTTTTGGCAATATTCGCTAAACTTCTGATTTGCCAAGTTTCTAATCTGCCTAGAGGTAGGACCATACCGATATAATATAATCCGGGTTGGCGTTGGGAATGAATGCCAATATGGTTTATATCACCTGGAGTTGTAGATGTGTAAAGAGTTTTTTTTGTAATATCAAATATATCCAGGTTGATATTTTCTTTAACTTGCTGTAGATAGTTTTCAACTGTGATGTTATTGATGACTTCTCGTAAACGTGATTTGGGATGATTGTTAGTATCTATGTGGTTGAGGTAAGTCTGGGCTAATACTGCTAAGACTTGTATTATCTCTTCCGGTGGTAATAAGATTCCTGTATCTTTCGCTGGTTCTCCTTTTTCTCCATAACTGAGATATAACCGCAAATAGACATTGCTGTTAATTAATTCGGCCGCCAATATAATATCATTAGGCTGATATTTTACGGCAACCTTACCGCCACCATCAAAACAGACGCTAAATTTTGCTGATAATTCACTAAGTTGAGAATGGGAGTGAATGTATTCTTCCCACCCTTTCACCAAGGGACGAGTATCTAGTAATTCTTCTCTATCAATACCCGCCGTGGGACTGGTCATGATGTTGCGAATATGATCTATTTTTGCATTGGTAGAACCTAAACCTAATGCTTGTAAATGGGCAAGGACTTCTATTCTAATGGTTTGTTTAATCTCTCTAATTTGAATATTAGCCCGATTAGTAATATCAATATAGCCTTGACCATAATTATCAGCTATATCTGCGATCGCTGTAAATTGTTGATGATTCATAATTCCCCCTGGTATTCTCAAGCGATAGAGAAAACCATCTTGGGCGGACGTGGTGTAAAATAACCCTGGACAGGCAGTAAATGGAATTTGCAAAAGTATCACCCCTTCTCTGTGTGACGCAGAGACAGAACGTAGTTAACACCCTAGAGTTGGCATTCTGACTTACTCAATTTGAGATTTTGGCTTTTGACAATATCCAAGCATCTCCAATTGCTTTACAGTTGCGGCACAGTCCCGGAATTACACCGAAGTTTCCCAACTCTAAGATTTAGTAGTCTACCATGATATGGTATTTTTGGCTATAGCAAATATAGATAACTGTAAATATAACCGCCGTTAACCATTTTGTTAATCCTTTAATTCTGGATATCCTGATTCTGAATACAAAATTATCATATTTTAGATACAGCACTTTTTTTGTTAAAGTAACAGACCTAAATATCCAAAAGGTTTATACGTCATAGATTATATAGTATTTTTTGAAGAATCTAAAATAACTTGCCCTGTTCTCCCGTATCTTGATTTTCCCGTTGTGCTTTTTTAAATGTTAACTCTCCCTGTTTCATATCAAAAAATTCTGGTCGCTTCTGTTGTGTTAATAATTCCTCAATTGTTAAAATCTGTATTTTCGCGTAATTTCTGCCATTTCCTGCTTTATAAAAACCAGAAGATGCTGCTTCTTTAATCATTAGTTGAGTAGGAGAAGTAAGAGTTACAAATAGTCCAATTTCTGCCTTATTTGTTTCCATAGTACCCCGTAAATCTCTAATCATCGCTGGGTTAAGATTTTTTCCGCCTTTCACACTGACAATAATTTTTTTAACTGCGGTTTTATGAGATTTTTTGATATCAATAACATCTTCAAAAAATATTAAACCATCTACTCCCCCATCTGCACCTTTCTTTTTATCTTTATAGGGTTGTGCATTAACCAAAGAACACGCCCACCATTGAAACTGATAAGCATCTCTGTTAAATAAATCTATGGCGGCAGCTAAATCTTTTGGTGTACCTTCAACTTCAAATTCTATCCCTGTTACTAACTTTTGATTTTTATTTTCATCCTCAATAAACTTATTAGGAAAAGCATCTTTTAACCGTTTTTCTACTAATGCAATAGCTAAATGAGTAATATCAATACCAATCCAATTTCTGCCTAAATTTTCTGCTGCGTGGATAGCTGTACCACATCCACAAAAAGGATCAAGTATGATATTATTTTCATTACTACTAGCTTGAATGATTCTTTCTAATAATGATAGTGGTTTTTGGGTAGGATATCCTAATCTTTCTTTTGCATGGGCACTAATAGGTAAAATATCTGTCCAAATATTTGTTACTACTCCGCCTTTTTGTTCATTAAGATATCTTTTTAATCTAGGACGTTTACTAAAATCAAAACTACCATCGGCTTTTGTGGGATAATAAATACGTCCTTCATTATGTAACTTTTCCATAGTATCTTGTTGATAACGCCATCCTTTTATGGGATAGGAAAAACCCATCCATTCATACATCATTCTAGGACGAGGATTAGGACTTGCCATATTATCAAGTTGATATAATCCCCGACCATCATGATCATCATGTCTATAAAATTTAGCTATATATTCAGGATCATTTTCTCCATATTGAGGCTGAAAAATAGCATTTTTTGACTTAACATAAAATAAGATAATATCAGCTATATCGGCAAATTTATATCTAGCATCATTATGGGCTGTTTGACGTTTCCAGATAATTTCATTTCTAAATTTATCTGCGCCAAAAATCAAGTCTAAAATCATTTTTAAATAATGACTTGCTGTAGGATCACAATGTAAATATAAACTACCTGTAGATTTAAGAACTCGATGTAATTCTATTAATCTAATAGTCATCATTACCAAATAAGCTGACAATGAATTTTTACCTAAAGTTCTCACCAATAAATCTAAAAATTGATATAATTCACCTTTTTTATCTTTAATTTCATCTAAAAATCTTTCTGATTCAATTCCCCAAGTCCAAGTATCTTCAAAAGCGGTAATTTGTGCTTCTGATTTTTCCCCACTAGCATTTTTAAAAATAATATTATAATCAGCTTGAGAATTAAAAGGCGGATCAAGGTAAATTAAATCAATAGATTCATTAGGGATATTTTCTCTGAGAACTTGTAAATTATCACCGTAGTAAAGACGTTTCATATATGTTAAGATTCGATAAGTTATCAAAAGTGAATAATTAATATGATAACATATAACTAAGCAAAACTAAAAAAAGCAAAAACTATCTTGTAATTTTATATGGGATTTAAAATACAAAAATTATGCAAAAATGGTTATCAATTATCGGTATCGGTGAAGATGGTTTAGCAGGGTTAAGTCCCATTGCTGTTTCCTGCTTAAATAAAGCTCAAATTATCTTTGGAGGAGAACGTCATCTTGCTATGTTACCCCATGCCGACAACCGGGAGAAAATTTGCTGGAAATCACCTTTTCCAACTTCCATAACCGAAATTATCAGTCGTCGAGATCAAGCAGTTTGTATTTTAGCCAGTGGCGACCCTCTATGTTATGGTGTGGGTGCAACTATTCTGAAAGATATTCCTATTTCCGAAATTACCATTATTCCTGCACCATCGGCTTTTAGTCTGGCTTGTTCTCGACTAGGATGGTCTTTAAAAGAAGTCGAAACTTTAAGTTTATGTGGTCGTCCGGTTTCTTTACTGCAATCTTATATTTATCCCGGTGCAAAATTATTAATTTTAAGTGAGGGAAAACATACCCCGGCTCATGTGGCGGAAATGTTAATAAATCGCGGTTATGGTAATAGTCAAATTACCGTTTTAGAAAAAATGGGTAACATTAATGAGAATATTATCACAGATATCGCTATTAATTGGCAAGAAAAAAATATCGCAGCCTTAAATACTATTGCCGTGGAATGTATTGCTGATCAGGGAATAGTTGGTTTATCAAAATTTCCTGGTTTACCTGATAGTGCTTTTCATCATGATGGACAATTAACAAAACGGGAAATACGGGCGGTGACATTATCGAGTTTAGCACCTAACCCTGGAGAATTGCTGTGGGATGTGGGGGCTGGTTGTGGTTCTATTTCCATCGAGTGGATGCGAAGTGATAGAAGATGTCGAGCGATCGCTATTGAACAAAATTCCACTAGACTAAATTATATAGCTGATAATGCCGCCGCTTTGGGAACACCGAATTTACAAATTATCGCTGGTAAGAGTATAGAAGTAGTTCCCACTTTACCCCCACCAAATGCCATTTTTATTGGTGGTGGTGTCACGACACCAGAAATATTAGAAACTTGTTGGCATGGGTTACTACCAGGAGGCAGAATGGTAGTTAATGTTGTGACTTTAGAAGGTGAACAAAGATTATATCAATGGTATGAAAATGTGGGAGGAAATTTCAGCCGCATTGCTATTCAACGCGCTGAACCTATTGGTAAATTTTTAGGTTGGAAAGCAATGTCTCCCGTAACTCAATGGGTAGGGGTGAAAAATTAGAGACACTAGTACCGCAGGGCGGAAGTCAAAAGTCAAAAGTCAAAAGTCAAAAGTCAAAACGAACACAGTATAGGCTTTTGGGAGATTTATAATTGTTGGTTTATTTACGCCGTGCTGTACTAGGGGTAATTCATGAATTATCCCTAGACTATAGAACTCATATATAAATCAAATATTATTCCCATATCATCTAAATTTGTAATAATCCTTCTGGATTAACAACTATTGGTAGGATTAAAGCGGGATTTATTAATTCTTTTCCGTGTTAGCTTCGCTGAATTACATTACAGCATCCTCTAGTATATTCTGCCTCACTACTTAAGTAATTGGACAAAAATATTTACATTCATTGCAAGATAAGCAATCACAAACCCTGCGATTGCTTCATTTCACTTCGTTCCATACAGCTAATGCCACGCTTCGCTAACGCAATGACATTGTGTAATTAATTCTGTCTTACTACTTAAAGTGTTCAGGGAGAATTACAAACCGAAGCGATACATGGTGAGGCACAGTTATGCTTCCAGTATCAAAATGTGTGAATATAACCACTCATTTTCAATATTTAGGAATTTGCTGAACAGGCCAAGCTTTTAATTCATAACTACTATGGTATAAGTATAATTTTATGTTCACCCAATAATAAACCAATAATAACCAAGTGTAAAAATTTTGATTTGGACTTGTGTTAAATATCATTTATGCTATAGAATCATTACAGAACATTATTATGTGTAAATTCCTTAACAGGAGAATTGCCCATAATTAGGATTCCTATAGGTGTGAGAGAGATTGAAATTTATGAAAAAAGCTTTTTGGAATATCCTCAAAGTAAGCCCTGCTATAGCATTAACTCTAGTAGCTGGTAACAGTGCTTTTGCTGGTGAAGCTAACGAAAAAGTGACTGGCGTTTCTCAACTTTCCCAAGAAACCAGCTTGGGTCAAGTAACATCCGTTTCTCAGTTTTCCGACGTACAACCCACAGATTGGGCGTTTCAAGCATTACAGTCCTTAGTTGAACGCTACGGTTGTGTCGCTGGTTATCCTAACGGTACTTTCCGTGGTAATCGGGCTTTGAGTCGTTATGAATTTGCGGCTGGTTTAAACGCCTGTTTAGATCGCGTCAACGAACTCATTGCTACTGCTACTGCTGACATGGTAAGCAAGCAAGATCTAGCTACCTTACAGCGTTTACAAGAAGAATATTCTGCTGAATTGGCAACCCTGCGCGGTAGAGTAGATGCTTTAGAAGCTCGTACCAGCGAACTAGAAGCAAACCAATTCTCCACCACTACCAAACTTAAAGGTGAGGCTATTTTCACCGTATCTCAGGCTTTCGGAGACAAGAGAGCAGATAATACAGCTTTAAAGACAGATAACCCTGACTTAGATTCCAATGCCACCTTTGGCAACCGTGTCCGTTTGAGCTTAGAAAGCAGCTTCATGGGTACAGACAAGTTGCAAACACGGTTAAACGCAGGAAATATTGCTAATAATTCTGGTGTTACTGGTACTAACATGACTCGTTTAGGTCATGACGGTCTTGGTGCTGGTGTAACTGTTCCTAACGTAATTAGTATTGACAAGCTCAACTACGCCTTCAATTTGAGTGATAAAATCAACGTTAAAGTTGATGCTGTTGGTGGTGAGTTGAACGAAAACGTTGAAGTTTTCAACCCTGACTTCAGAAGCAGTGGTACAGGTGCATTATCTCGTTATGGACGTTTCAGCCCCATTTATCGTCAAGCTCGTGACGGTGCTGGTATCACTTTTAACGTCAAACCTAGTGATAAACTTACCTTTAGCACAGCTTATTTTGCCAGAGGCGCAAATAATGCCGCTGACCCTGCTTCTACCAGAGGTCTATTTGATGGTAGTAACACCATCTTTGGCCAAATAGCATTCAAGCCCAATCCAGCTTTCAATATTGGTTTAACCTACGCCCACTCTTATCAAGTTGGTGCTCCTAATCTATTTGGAGATACAGGCAGTGATTTTGCTAATAACGGAGGACTTGGTGCTGCTAATAGAAGTGAATCCAACAACTACGGTGTACAACTTAGCTTCCAACCTTCAGCTAAGATAGTATTAGGCGGTTGGGCAGGTTATACAACAGCCAGTACATTAGTCGGTCCTCCATCTAGTGCTGAGGCTTGGTACTGGGGTACTACCCTGGCTGTCAGAGACTTCGGTAGAGAAGGTAATACCCTGGGTTTAATCTTCGGTCAACCACCTAAAGTTACTGAGGTAACGGCTGCTGGAAGATCCGTTATTAGCGCTCTAAATACTGGGGGTATAGAATCAGGTACTTCTTACCATTTAGAAGGTTTGTACAAGATGAAGCTCAATGACAACATTCTTGTTACTCCTGGTTTATTGGTAATCTTCAACCCAGAAAATAATAGCACCAATAAAACTGAGTACGTTGGTACTTTACGTACTACCTTCAGTTTCTAGAATCAATTAGACATCTGGTGAAAATTATCGTAGGGACAATTCATGAATTGTCCCTACATTCTTTTCTAGGGAGGTCTATTGAATAAGCTCTTACGCAGCTAGATCCAATAATCCTAATATTGTTATTTCTTGTAGTGCGGGCATATTGCCCGCAAGAATTATACAAATTAAATACACAACAGCTTAGTTAGGGTTTAGCAGTGCTAAACCCCTACTGAGTTCCCTTAATTAATTCCCTTCCCGTAACTTATCCAACACACTGCGATCTTCCAAAGTTGAAGTATCTCCCGATATCTCCTGTCCTGCTGCCAAATTCCGCAACAACCGCCGCATAATCTTCCCAGAACGGGTTTTTGGCAAAGCATCAGTAAACCTGATTTCACCAGGACGAGCGATCGCCCCAATTTCCTGTACAACGTGCTTCTTCAGTTCCTTACTCAACTCCTCACTAGGCTGATAAGTCCCCTCCAAAGTCACAAAAGCTACAACTTCCTCACCCTTCAACTCATCGGGTTTACCCACCACAGCCGCCTCAGCCACCGCCGGATGAGACACCAGGGCAGATTCTACTTCCATCGTTCCCAAGCGGTGTCCAGAGACATTTAGGACATCATCAACGCGCCCCATGACCCAGAAATAGCCGTCTTCATCCTTTCTCGCCCCATCGCCGGCAAAATACGTATAATTACCATCCTTAGGCGGAATATGTTCCCAATAAGTGCGACGGAAACGATCAGGATCACCGTACACCGTCCGCATCATTCCCGGCCAAGGATATTTTACCGCTAAATAACCACCTTCATTTTCTGGGACTGTGTTACCGTCTAAATCCACAATATCCGCGATAATACCAGGGAAAGCACGAGTTGCAGAACCGGGTTTAGTGGAAATTGCACCCGGTAACGGTGTAATCATAATCCCACCAGTTTCCGTTTGCCACCAAGTATCCACAATTGGACAACGTTCATCACCGATGATTTTGTGATACCACATCCACGCTTCGGGGTTGATAGGTTCACCGACAGTACCTAATAATCGCAAAGAAGACAAATTACGGTTTTTAGGATGGTGTTCACCCATTTTAATAAAGGCACGGATCGCAGTAGGAGCAGTATAAAAAATTGTTACGCCATATTTTTCAATTACATCCCAGAAACAACCAGGATTAGAACCACGGGGCGCACCTTCATACATTATAGTCGTTGCACCGTTGGAAAGGGGTCCATAAACTATATAGCTATGTCCCGTAATCCAACCGACATCAGCAGTACACCAATATACATCTGTATCCTGGAGGTCAAAAATCCATTTTGTGGTAATATGGCTGTATAGGTTGTAACCCCCTGTGGTGTGGACAACTCCTTTCGGTTTCCCGGTACTGCCGGAGGTATAAAGAACAAACAGCATATCTTCACTGTCCATGGGTTCGGCAGGACAGTCGGCGGATACACCTTTTTGTAAATCATGCCACCAGTGGTCTCTTCCTGCTGCCATCTGGGTTTTTTGATTTGTCCGTTGTACAACTAACACATCTGTGACACTAGGTACGGCATTATCAGCTAATGCTTTATCTACTTGTTCTTTGAGAGGTACAATTGCATCCTTACGCCAACCTCCATCTGCTGTGACTACTAACTTAGCTTCTGCATCATTTAAGCGATCGCGCAAAGCTTCCGCACTAAAACCACCAAACACAACACTATGGGGGGCGCCAATTCTCGCACAGGCTAACATAGCAATAGCAGATTCAGGAATCATAGGCATATATATGCCCACGCGATCGCCCTTTTTCACACCCAACTGTTTGAGAACATTAGCAAATTGACAAACTTCTCGATGTAATTGGGCATAAGTTAACGTGCGTGAATCTCCCGGTTCACCTTCCCAAATCAACGCTGCTTTGTTTTTACGCCAAGTCGTCAAATGTCTATCAAGACAGTTGTAAGAAATATTAATCTTGCCATTAACAAACCACTTAGCAAAGGGAGGTTGCCAATCTAGGACAGTATCCCAATTTTCAAACCAATGTAACTCTTTTCGCGCTAATTCTGCCCAAAATTTCTCAGGATCAGCCTTAGCCGTGTCGTAAAGACGCTGATACTCCTCCAAGCTTTTGATATGTGCCTGTTGAGAAAATTCACTCTTCGGATGAAATAGCCGCTTTTCCTGTAGGATGGATTCTATAGTTGGTTGAGACATGGTAATTTATGTAAACAACATTGTCACTGAAAACTATTTTTAACTAAATTATGCGGTACAACTTGAGATTTTCTCGCACTCAGTGTAAAGATTCGTTACTGATTGCTCATCTAGTTCTACTCTAGTACGAAAATTAATTAACGCTAAATTTATCAGCGCCATAGTAAAATCAAATAATGATCATGTTTTTAACAAACTTATTTACCGATCAAGTAACATCCACATCTTTAACAACTAAGTTAGTGTTTTACCATAGGATATAGTTTGCAAGCTAAAGAAATTAAAGATAAACTAAATCTACTGATTGAACGAGCCTCTGACATAGATCCAAATCTAGCGACCAAATTGAGAGACATCAACCGTTGGATCAGACATATCAAGCTGGGTTCTCTGACATCCAAGCCCATCGTAGTGGCTTTTTTGCTCGAAGTAATCACAGATGCTAGTGTTTGGTTAGCCATAAAATCTTTACCTTCCGAAGTAGAGCAAAGATTACAATTGGAGCAAATGACCGCTAATGAAAGATATTGGTATGGTTGTTTATTTCCCAAATGGATCAATGCTACAGACACCAAATTTTATATTTGGAAGAAAAAAATGATGGCAGGTGATTTTGATCAGGCCGATAGTGATATCATTAAATATATAGCTCAGGACATTGTCAATCGTGAAGGGGATGTTTGGCGGCGTTACATAGCTGACCTTTCTATGGCAACAGACCTCATTGTTAGCAATCATCAAAATAAACCACTCTGTATTCAAGTTACCAGCGTTAGTGAAGAATTCCATACTAGAAAATATCAAAAGTGGCAAAATGCACTGCAATTATGGGAAATAGAACGGGGATTGTTCTTAAGTTACAATCCCAAAGACAATGATTTTATCCATCAATTGGTCAATGTCGCGCTGTATAACAGTGATCACCTTGATGAAGGGAAATATGTTAATTTTTCCTGATTTTCCAGTCTGCAAATCGAAATCTGTCTCCTAGCCAACATCATTAATCCGCCCAAAACACCATTTATGGTTAACCAACAACAAACTAATAATAGCGCTCAACTCCAGGATTTGGCCGAAGCCTTAACAGCAGCCCGGAGAATGCAGCAAGATTGGCTAAATTATGGACTAAATTTTGTACATATTTATGTGGAAGATGTAGAAAGTGATTGGTTAGAAACCTGGGGTGATGATGAAATATCTAATCCTTTATTTGATGCTATTAAAGATTTTTTAGTAAGTGATGATGAGATTGCGATTAAAATTAGGAAATATTTCCCAGAAACATCATTATTTGATTTGGCTGTAGATTTAGAAGAATGTTTGAGAATTGCTAGAGAAAATGACAAAGCATCTGCTGTGAAAAATGTCTTAGCTAGTGATATTGATCTTGATGATCTAGAATTATTGGATTTAGTTAACAGTTTTCTGGCTAAATTATAGCAAAAGGTAAGAGGCAGGAAAATCTCTAGCACTCCTTCATACCCACATCCCCGACTTCTTGCATTCATTGTGTCCATAAATGATCAATTGATCATAGAAGTCAGGGATCTTTTGCCTCACCTGAATTCTTAAGCTATACTTTGAAGTGTTGATTTTTTTATTCATAAATATTCAATCCTTCCTAACATCTCTTCAGGTTCTAGTAACTCCCAAATTAATACTAAACCTTGAATAATTTGCCCAATAGATTTAGTTTCTTGAGGACAATAAACAATTCCTAGATGATTTACATTTGATTGATTTAATCTCAAAAAATCTGTATCTTGAGTAAAAATAACTCTTCCTTGGAACAAAGAAAATTCTAATTGTACCTCATCAGATACAGCAATGAGTCCTTGTTCTGGAGTTGTTGTGACATCAATTCTCCGTTTACGTAGTCCAGTAGCAATGGCATTACTGACATTTTCATCTAAATGAAATTTAATTTCTCTAACTATGACCTTTTTGAAGTTTTTGCTGAACTAAAGAAGGCATTTGAGATTTCATTTCCTTAGCAAATACTTCATCATCTTCTATATCTTTTCTAATTTCCTCCAGATGATCATAATAATAAGCCAATGCTGCATGAACCTCTGCTAAAGTAATACTGGGATAATGATAGACAATTTCATCTGGTGACATTCCCAGGCGTTCATACCAAATAACAATATTTTGTACTTTAATTCGATGCCCAGCAATGCGAGGTTTACCACCGCATATACCCGGAGTTATTTCAATATGATTAGTAATTACTGCTGTCATTTAATTTCTTTCCTTTTTTCCAAGCAGGACTTACGCAAAATAGAGCGAAAGTAGGGGTAATTCATGAATTACCCCTACGAAATAATCAGGGTTTCAGTTACATCTTGCGTAAGTCCTACCAAGAATAAATATATAAATTTGCGTAACAATTCAGGTGAGACGATAAGATCCCCGACTTCTGTGATCAATTGATAATTGATTGTCTCCATGAATAAAAGAAATCAGGGATCTGGGTATGAACAATTGGTATAGCTGAATACTTACAAATTTGCAGTTTAAATCATTATACACTTTTTTATCTTACTCATAAACTATACTTCAATCATATTAAACTGGTTTAACTTTCACCTCTTCCACTTCTGGTAATTTCTCCACCGTCAGGGGAGTAGATTGACTTGCCCCAGACAGAAGTTTTAACAAATTGGGACGAGGATCATACAATAGATAAATAATGCGATCGCCAATTTCCCATTCTTGAGTTGCAGACATCACCTGCAACCGTTCCTGTCGTTCTAACAATAGGGGGACTAAAATCCCATCCCGAATTTTGTCTTGTATATGCTCGACTTGAGAAGCAAATTCTTCCTCATTTAAGGTCGTTGTTCCCAACTTCACTTGTCCACTACTTAAATACTCATTCCAACTTTTAATTGATAAATCGGAGACAAAAGCTTGATTTACCTTACTATTCACCGCCGGCGAACCTTGAGGATGACGGGGAAATATAGCCAACACACGGGGGGGATTAAATTCCTCCGCCGCCCGTTGTGCTAAGACAAAATTCACCTCACCATTACTCGTCATTGCTAAAAAAGTCCCCATCGAAGCAATACCCGCCTCTTCCAAAATTTCCCCATCTAAAGCACTACTGGCAATTACCCGCAGATTTTGGGCTTCAGCTTGGGCTAAACGTTCCGGGTCAGTATCAATCATCACCACACTTTCCCCCCGTTCTTGGAAAAAGCGGGCAATTAATAAACCCAAGGGATTACAGCCTACAATTACCGCCCCAGTCGCATCTTGAGAGGTAATTTGCAAACATTTCACCAGCCAACCAGCAGTTAAACCTTGACAAAACACCGTCATGATAATTGTCAAAAATACCAAAGCCTTAATTGAGTCACCACCATTAATACCGCGCTGGGTGAGTAAAATCGCAAATAAAGAAGCCACCGAAGCAGAAACTATACCTCTGGGGGCAACCCAACTTAAAAATAACTTCTGTCGCCAATTTAGATCACTTTTCCAAGTACACAAAATAATGTTAATGGGGCGCACCACAAACATTAACACCAACACCGTGAATAAACTTCCCCAACCCAACGCCAACACACTGGCAATGGATAAATCCGCCGCTAGGAGGATGAATAACACAGACACGCTCAGAATGGTTAGCTGATTTTTAAAACTTCGTAATAAACGTTCCTCTGGAACTGAAGAATTGGCAAACACCGCACCCGCTACAACTGTGGTCATAATTCCTGACTCACTGCGGATCATTTGCGCCAGGGTAAACAAGACCCATAACCCTGCTAATACCACCAGATTTTTCAGTTCAAAGGAAATGAAATTGGCGCGTTTGAACATCCAACTCATTAAATAGCCACCAATGCCACCTATGGCAGCACCTACGCCAAAACGTAAAATTAGACCAGTAATGGCATTAATGGGATCTGTATTACCATTTAAAATAGTATCTAAAACAACGTAAGCCAGGATCGCACCCACGGGATCAATTAGAACTCCTTCTCCTTCTAGTAGTGTCCCTACTTGTCTATCCACATTAACTTGTTGAATTAACGGACCAATTACAGTTGGCCCTGTCACTACAACAATAGAGGCATAGAGAACAGCGATATTCCAGGGAAATTCACCTAACCAATGAGCCGCTAAACTGCCGCCCAACAGAGTGATCAATGTTCCCAAGGTGACGAGTAACTGAAGACTGAGAGAAACTTTGCTCAATTCCTGGCGATTTAGTTTCAGCCCCCCTTCAAACAAAATGATTGCCGTTGCTAGGGAAACAATCACTTCTAATCCTGTACCTAATAAATGGGGTTGTAATAATCCCAGACCATCTTTCCCTAAAAGGATACCTAATAGGAGTAGTAAGACGATGCTAGGCAGCTTGAAATATGCAGCTATTACCTGGGCGCTAATACCTGCAAAGACAGTGATCACCATCTGAAGGGTGATTTCAAAAGGTGTTTCCATGTTGTAGATTTTGATCCATTAATTTCAAAATCCTATGTACAGCATCATAGATATTAACTCTATAGGAATTTTAATCGGATTATCGTTAATTGCAAGAGGGAAGAGGCAAGGGCGGGGGACTACAGGGGCAGTGCTATGGCTAACGCCACCCTTTGCGAACGGCTGAACTCACCAACGGGGGGCAGGAGGGAGATAAATATTTGTTTTGTCTGCTGTGGGAAAAAATTTTTCGGAAATCTCAAAAAATTTTTCCAAAAGCTGTTGACATTCCCAAAATAACCGGCTATATTACTAAAAGTGGCGAGAAAAAACGAACGCGCCCCCATCGTCTAGAGGCCTAGGACACCTCCCTTTCACGGAGGTAACAGGGATTCGAATTCCCTTGGGGGTACTGTGAAGAAGATAAAAGGGATGGGAAAACTAAATTGTTTTTCTATCCCTTTTATTACTTCTGTAGTTCCTGGATTGGAATATCTAAAGAATTGAGTGTTTTTAAGCAAACATTTGTACAGCCCGTTGGCGAATTGCTAGGAGATTGGTTTGTAGGTCTTTACTGAGACGGCGTTCCATAATGGATATGGGCATGGTCAATTTCGGCCACACTTGAATTGTATAGCAAAGGGTTGTACCTTGCTCTTGGTTGAGGGTATAAGGTTCTAAGCACCACATTCCAGAAAAGCCTTTGAAATCCCCTTCTACCATGTTGAATTGAATTAATTTAGGGAATAATTCTTCTAAGTCCAAGACTACCCGAGCACAGAATTTAAAATTAAGTACACTTTGAGCGCCAACTTGTTCCAGTCGAATACCACCATCGGGATGTTCGAGAAGACGACTTTTGGCGAGGTTGGGGATAAAGTCGGGTAGGGATTCGTAATCTGTGAGAATCTTCCAGACTTTTTCTATGGGTTGGGGAATTTGGATGGTGGCGCTAATTTGGCGCTGTCTTTCGGATAATTTATCAACCTGAATAGTTACTTCACTGGTGTCTAAATTTTCCCTTGGGGATATTTCGTTATCGGGGGTAGAGGTATCCATGGACATTTTCTTTGGTTACTTTTTTGAATAGGAGTTAAGTAGGTTGGCGTTAAAAATTGTCGTTGGGGCAAGGGAACAGGGAACACTTCGACAAGCTCAGTGCATCGCAGGGAACACCGAAGAGAGTTTTGGGCGATTTTACTTTTCTTCACATACCTTTAAATTTTTCGGTCCACCTATTTAATTGGGGGAGAAGATAGGGGAAGACTGAGCGTAAAACTGATTTCACTGAGTTGAGAGTTGGGTATGGGAATACTCTCAACGGCGATCGCTCCATTCAGATGCTGCACTAAAGACTTAACCAGGGCAAGTCCTAAGCCAGTACCAGGAATCCACCGGCCTTTACCGCGACGGAATTTATCGAAGATATAAGCTGCTTCTTCTTCAGATATTCCCCGTTCAGTATTTCTCACCCTAATCATAACCTGATCAGGCGTATCTGCAAGTTCATGAGTTACTTTTACACGAACATTTGTATTATGTTCCGAGTATTTACAGACATTGCTTAATAGCTCTTATATGATTCCATCAAAGCTTTCTATTTCGGTTTGCAACGGTAGAGGTTGATATTGCTGACAACTCATCTTTTAATTCAATAAATCTAAAAATTTGGATTTTACCCAGTTAAGGGTGGCATCTGGGTAAAATCTACCTAAAACTGCCGACTAGCCAGCCAGACTTTCCAGACTCAGCGGAACCATATCCCCACTTCTGGTAAATCCTAATAACATTGATTGTTGGGGTTCGATCAATTTGCCCGTGAGGATACAACGCTCCTCTTGTTGAGCGATCGCCGCAATACTAGCGCGAATATCAGATTTGGAAAATCTTGGTTTCCATTCACCTGATTTTTGCTGGACATAATTCCAGAGGATATCCCGAATTAGAGACTGATATCCCTGATTGCCGGCGATATCTTTAAGTTTTTCCTTGAGTTTCCGTTCTAGGCGAATACTGGTAACTTCCATATCAGTGGTTGGGGTGCGTGTGATGGTCTGCATGATTTTTTCTCCTTATAGGTATAGACAGGATAGTAATACAAGTGTAGTATGTTTAGAGGAATCTTCAATAGGTGAAATTTTCTGTGAAATCCATTTATCCCATCTCTACTTCTTCACAAGCGACCAAATGCCTCGGCAATTGGGAATTTGCTGCTGCGGAGGTGGAGTATTTATTTATGGGTCAAAATAGCCAACATGAAGGGCAAATCAGAAAAGGGAATTATGATTTTAAATATCCCAGCATTAATTTGCTGAATAGAAAACCACAAATAGAGAACACTAGCGGGGGGTACAAGCTAAAAAATGCTGTACCAAAATAAGACGAAAAACCATCAGGTCAATTGTTAACCCCCGCTGCGTCTAAGACAAAACGCGGGGGTTTTTTTATAAGGAGTCAGGCTGTGACAAGCGCAATCCAAGTGTTAGAGCAATCTGTGGTCGTGTTTTCCCAGAATTACTTGCCACTGTGTCGGGTAAATATCAAGCGGGCGATAGTGTTGCTAGTCAGCAATAAAGCCGAACCATTAGAATTTTCTACAGAAGGCGGTTGGTTAATTCATTCACCTAGATTAGTCTTATCTGTACCCAAACATATCCGGCTAAAAATTGCGGCTACGGAACGGATGTGGAAAGTTCCTCCAGTCAATCGTCGGGAGGTCTTGCGGCGAGATCATAGCAGTTGTCAATATTGTGGCAGTAACAAACATTTGACCCTAGATCATGTTATACCTCGATCTAAAGGGGGTAGACATACTTGGGATAACGTAGTCATAGCTTGCGAACGATGTAACTCTCGTAAAGGCGATAAAACACCGGCTGAAGCTGGAATGCCCTTGCGTAAATTACCTAAAGCACCCGTTCACCCGACTGTGACATTTGCAGAAAAATTTTGGAATGATATGCAAGCAAACCTGGAATAAGCAGGAGAGCAAGAGAAATGCTGAGGTTAATATGAGTTTGGTCATTTTCTCTGTAAAGTTCTGATGAAGATCTAAGTAAATTCCGTAAACATAACATTTATGTAGAGTTATTGCGAAGATGGTGGGGATTGAATTGATGGGGTAATTCCCTTGTAAAATTAGCTAAGACCGTTATTTAGCAACATTCTTAAGCCAATAGCTTCTGTTGAAGAGGATAAAATGAACCGTCCAATTATTCTTGGTATTGTTGGTGATAGTGCTGCTGGGAAAACAACTCTAACTAGAGGTATTGCTCAGGTTTTAGGCCCAGAAAATGTGACTTTAATCTGTACAGATGATTACCACCGTTACGATCGCACACAACGGGCAGAAATCGGGATTACAGCCCTACATCCTGATTGTAATTATTTGGACATTATGCAGCAACATTTATCGTTGCTACGTACAGGACAACCAATTTTGAAACCTGTTTATAGTCATAAAACGGGAACCTTTGAAGCACCTCAATATATTAAGCCGAATAAATTTGTGATTATTGAAGGCTTATTAGGTTATTCTACCCGTGCTGCCCGTGACGCTTATGATGTTAAGGTATATCTTGCACCACCTGAAGAACTTCGTGCTAATTGGAAGGTGAAGCGAGATACCCAAAAACGCGGTTATACTCCAGAACAGGTATTAGCAGAATTAGACAAACGCGAACCAGATTCAGAAATGTATATCCGTCCCCAGCGTCAATGGTCGGATATTGTAGTGAGTTTTTATCCTCCCAATGATGAAATAGATGAAACTAATGGACATCTAAATGTGCGTTTGGTGCTACGTCCTTCCATTCCCCATCCTGATTTTACCGAAATTATCCATGCTGGTAGTAGTGATTCTCAATCAGCGATCCGTTTGGGATTAGATAGAGATATGGGAAAACCGGTGGATGTGTTAGAAGTGGATGGTCATGCAACTTTGACACAGGTAAATAAAATTGAGCAAATAATGTGTTCTGATTTACCTTATTTAAAGAATGTCTGCGACCGGGAAAGTAATCCAGAATTAGGTAAAATTGCCGGGACAACTGGTGAAACACTGCAAAGTTACCCCCTCGCCCTGACTCAGTTAATTATTACTTACCATATGCTCAAAGCTACACAAATTTACCAATAAGTAATTCCCGCTTCTGATTCAGTATCACTTAGGTAGTCTTCACGAAAATTAAAGATTTAGTCAACGAGGAATAATTGTTCCAGAAAATAAGAGATAAATAATTATTGAATCTACCCAATTATTCCCCATCCAAAATCTAGCATCTGCAATTATTATGACTTATTGCCTCAGAATAGCTGACTTACCAGAAAATGAACGCCCCCGTGAAAGATTAATGACTCACGGAGCGAAAATTTTAGCCACAGCGGAATTAATTGCTATTCTGCTGGGTACTGGTCAAGGACCGGGTAAACTATCCGCAGTTGGTTTAGGACAATATATATTACAGGAATTGGGTAAAAGTCAGTGCGACCCCTTAGCCGCTTTAAGAGATGTTACCCCGGCTGAGTTAATGGCAATTCCCGGTGTTGGACCTGCCAAAGCAACAACTATTCTCGCCGCTATTGAATTGGGTAAACGTGCTTTTTTATCCCGTCCATCTGACGGTACAGTGATTGATAGTCCCATCTCTGCGGCTGCGGTGCTTAGTCAAGACTTGATGTGGCAATCTCAAGAAAGATTTGCCGTATTGTTATTAGATGTAAAAAATAAGTTATTGGGAACAAAAGTAATTACTATTGGGACGGCCACAGAAACTTTAGCCTCCCCTCGTGATATTTTTAGAGAAGTCATTCGTCAAGGTGCTACACGGGTAATAGTTGCCCATAATCATCCTTCTGGGAGTTTAGAACCCAGTGAAGCAGATATAGAATTGACTCGTCAGTTATTAGCCGGTGCGGAACTCCTAGCCATTCCCATTTTAGACCATTTAATTTTAGGTAATGGCACTCATCAGAGTATAAGAGAAATTACAACTTTATGGGATGAATGCCCTCAACCAGATTGATACAGCAGAAGGCAGGAGGCAGAGGGTAGGGGTTGGGGTTGGTGCTATATCACTGGCTTCTTTTTTCTAATTTTTCCACTTCCTTTTCCGTGCGTTCATTGGGATTTCTCGGCCGCTTAATATCAGGAAATAGATTTAGGGCAAAATTATTTAAAGCTGTACGGGACTGAACGCTGGATTTACCTAAATCACCAGGTAATATTTTATCTCCGATTGTTAAAAATAGAATCACACCAATGATTAAAAACGGGATGTATCGTTTCATATTTTATGGGTCATTCCTGAGTTATCCTGATTAATCTATACTGTATATAATTCCCTAAATCTCCAAAAAAATATAACTGACCACTAAGATTTTTGATAAGAATTCAGGTGAAGCGATCAGATCCCCGACTTCTTTGATAGATTGTGTCCATAAATAATAAATTGATCTTAGAAGTCGGGGATCTTGGTATCAACCATAGCACACTAAAACCTTTATTTCTACTACACACAAATCTTCTGACTCCTGAATTCTGACTTTCAATGTTATGGTATAATGTTGAAATTTAACATATATAGTTTGAAATATGGATTTAATCACCATTTTAGGATTAGTTGCAGGTGCATTAACCACTATTGCCTTTTTACCGCAAATGTTCCAAATATGGCGCACAAAATCAGCTAAAGATGTTTCTTATATCATGCTGATTATTTTTATGAGTGGGTTGTTTCTGTGGTTAATTTATGGGATTATTCTTGGTGCTTTACCAGTTATTCTCGCTAATGGGGTGTCATTATTTTTTAACTTGATTATTCTATGGCTTAAAATTAAATATAGATAACTTTACTAAAAAATCCGTGACATCATCCATATTTGACTCCGAACGCCTTCTGTTTACCCCTGCAACCCCCAATAACGATGCTATTCCCGTAATTTTCGCCTTTCCCAATGAGTACACAGTAGGGATAACCAGTCTCGGTTATCAGGTGGTTTGGGCGACTTTAGCCATGCGTAAGGATTTACAAGTAAGTCGCTTATTTACTGATATTCGGGAACAACTTCCTAGACATCCAGAATTATTGGGTTTTTCTATGTCTTGGGAATTAGATTATATGAATATTTTTAATCTTTTAGAATCTTTAGAAATTCCCCTGCGAGCTAATTCTCGTGATCAAAATCATCCTCTAATTTTTGGTGGTGGTCCAGTTTTGACAGCCAATCCTGAACCCTATGCGGATTTTTTCGATGTGATTTTATTAGGAGATGGTGAAAATCTGCTTGGTGATTTTATAGATACTTATAAAGAAGTCAGAAATGCTGATAGAGAAACTCAATTAAAAACATTAGCCCAAGTTCCAGGAATTTATATTCCTAGTTTATATGTCATAGAATATATTGCCCCAGATGGTGAAATTAAATCAATAAATCCCATTTCGTCAGAAATTCCGCCAATTATTCAGAAGCAAACTTATCGAGGTAATACTCTTTCTACTTCCACTGTGGTTACAGAAAAAGCCGCTTGGGAAAATATTTTCATGGTGGAAGTGGTGCGAAGTTGTCCTGAAATGTGCCGCTTTTGTTTAGCGAGTTATTTAACTTTACCCTTTAGATCTGCCAGTTTAGAAACTTCTTTAATTCCGGGAATTGAACGGGGTTTAAAAGTTACTAACCGTTTAGGTTTATTGGGTGCTTCTGTTACCCAACATCCAGAATTTACAGAATTATTAGATTACATTAGTCAGCCCAAATATGATGATGTGCGGTTGAGTGTGGCTTCTGTGAGAACTAATACAGTTACAGTTAAATTAGCCCAAACTTTAGCAAAACGAGATACAAAATCATTAACAATTGCTGTGGAAAGTGGTTCAGAAAAAGTCCGTAAAATTGTCAATAAAAAATTAGATAATGATGAAATTATCCAAGCTGCGATAAATGCCAAAGCTGGAGGTTTATCGAGTTTAAAACTCTATGGTATGGTGGGAATTCCTGGGGAAGAAGCGGAAGATTTAGACGCAACTGTAAAAATGATGCAGGATGTTAAAAAAGCTGCTCCTGGGTTGCGTTTAACACTGGGATGCAGTACCTTTGTACCTAAGTCCCATACACCATTTCAATGGTTTGGGGTTAACAAGCAAGCTGAGAAGCGGTTACAATTATTACAAAAATATCTAAAACCTCAAGGCATGGAATTTCGCCCAGAAAGCTATAATTGGTCAATTATACAGGCTTTGTTGTCCAAAGGCGATCGCCGACTTTCCCAATTATTAGAATTAACCCGTGATTTTGGTGACTCCTTGGGAAGCTACAAACGTGCTTTTAAACAATTAAAAGGACAAATTCCCAACTTAGATTTTTACGTTCATAATAACTGGTCAACTGAGCAAATTTTACCTTGGCATCACTTACAAGGACCCTTACCACAGTCTATACTCATTAAACATTTAGCAGAAGCTACGAACTGGGAATTAAATCATAAATCTTGATTCAGACAAAAAAATCAAAAACCATCTTTTTACTCCTTCCCCCTACAAAATTACTAATTTTCTGTCTGTAAAGTTAACTTAAAAAATCAAGTAATCCTACGGAGAGAGGAGTAAAAATTGTATAAATTAAGGATCTACCCAACGTCCGTCTGCTTTAATTAGGTTAATTAATTCCTCTACACCTTGTGATTCTGGGACTTTTTTAATTTCTTCTCTACCACGGTATAAAGAAATATAACCGGGAGTTTTGCCCACATAGCCATAGTCAGCATCAGCCATTTCTCCGGGTCCGTTGACGATGCAACCCATGACGGCAATATCTAAACCAGTGAGGTGTTTAGTAGCTTCCCGAACTATGTGCAGCACTTCTTCAAGATTAAATAAAGTTCGGCCACAAGAAGGACAAGCGACATATTCAACCATTGTTTTTCGCAAACCTAAAGCTTGCAGAATGCTGTAACAAACGGGAATTTCCTTTTCTGGTGCTTCTGTTAAAGACACGCGAATTGTATCACCAATCCCGTCAGCTAGTAATGTGGCAATACCGGCTGTAGATTTAATTCTGCCATATTCCCCATCTCCTGCTTCTGTTACGCCCAAATGCAAAGGATAGTCCATTCCTAATTCATCCATGCGTTTGGCCATAAGACGATAGGCCGCCACCATCACAGGAACTCGTGAAGCTTTCATGGAAATGACAATGTTGTGAAAATCCAAAGATTCACAAATGCGAATAAATTCCAGGGCTGATTCTACCATCCCTTCAGGGGTATCACCGTAGGTAAATAGCATTCTTTCGGCTAAAGAACCATGATTTACACCGATACGCATGGCTTTCCCTTGGTCACGCAAGGAAATTACCAATGGTGCTAAAGTTTCCCGGATTTTTTCACCAATTTCCTCAAATTCAGCTTTTGTATATTCGGTACGGTTGGTATTTGGTTTTTCAAATACATACAACCCTGGATTAATTCGCACTTTTTCGATATGTTTGGCGACTTCCAGGGCGATTTTCATGCCATTGTGATGAACATCAGCGACAATTGGAACATCACGGTAAGTTTTGATTAATTTCTGTTTAATTTCCGCCAAAGCTTTAGCGTGTCCGAGACTGGGAACTGTGACACGGACAATTTCGCAGCCTATTTCATGGAGACGACGAATACCAGCGACAGAACCATCAATATCCAGAGTATCTTCATTAATCATGGACTGTACCACCACCGGGTATCCCCCCCCGACGGTGACATCTCCCACCTTCACAGGACGGGTTTTGCGGCGTTTGATGGTGGTATCAAAGGTTGGTTGACTAGATGCAGTGTTAATAGTTTCCAGATTTGGCAGAGTTTGCATAATCTAAACAGGTGGATTTTCTGTAGCTAAAATATCAGGTTGACAGGAGTTATACTTCTCAGATTGCCACAATTGGGGGTATTTTAGGTGATAAATTGGAAAAGAAGGGAGCAGGGGAACAGGGGAACAAACTAACAACTAACAACTAACCAAGCTAAATTTACTAATTGATGCCTAAAAAGATATGATATAAGACATCACTTCAGTCATCAAATAGTGAACGCGCTATGAAAACAGAAACCGTTCGGACGACGTTAACCATTCCCAGAGAACTCCTAGAAGCCACAGATAAAGCAGTTCTGGAAGGAAAGGCTAAAAGTCGCAATGATTTTGTCGCTCAAGCCTTACGAAGGGAACTAGCTGTACAAAAACGCTCGGAAATTGATGCGGCTTTGGCAGAAATGGCTAATGATCCAGATTATCAAGCAGAAGTTTTAAAATTAGAGGTGGAATTTGCTTCAGCGCAGTGGGAGGCGTTGCAGTTAGGGGAATCTCCAAGATGAGAAGGGGTGAGGTATATGATGCCCGTCTAGAGACGACTGAAGGCTCAGAGCAGGGAGGAACTCGCCCAGTTATTATTGTCAGTCGTGACGTGATTAATCTCTCTAGCCCTGTGGTTTTAGCAGTACCTTGTACTACCTATCAAGATGGGAAGCGAGTTTATCCCACCCAGGTTTTAATCTTAGCACCGGATGGTGGACTAAAGAAAGATTCTATCGCTATGGCAGATCAGGTACGGGTGTTATCAAAAACCCGCTTTTTGCGATTAAGAGGTGTACTTTCTGAGGTTGTGATGGCACATCTGGAGCAAGCGTTATTAATTGCCTTAGATTTACCGTGTTGACACAAGTGTAGAATTTTTGCATCTTAGAACATGATATCCTTGTTGATAACCTCTCTCTTTTGTAGAGAGAGGTTTGAGTCTAGTGAATTAAAAACTTCGCTGCTGTTTGTACATCCTTGTCACCTCTACCAGAACAGTTAATCACAATGCGGGGACTACCTGTAAGCTGGGGACACAAAGTTTCTAAATAGGCGATTGCATGAGATGTTTCCAAAGCAGGTATAATTCCCTCTAATCTGGATAGGCGTTGAAAAGCCTCTAAAGCTTCTGCATCTGTCACACTGTAATATTCAGCCCGACCAGTATCCTTCATATAGCTATGTTCTGGACCTACACCAGGATAGTCTAAACCTGCACTAATTGAATGAGGTTCAATGACTTGTCCGTCCTTATCCTGTAATAGATAACTCATCGCCCCATGTAAAACACCAACTTCACCTTTTGTGAGAGTGGCCGCGTGTTTACCAGTATTCACACCTTCTCCGGCTGCTTCGATACCAATTAACCGCACAGATGGTTCTTTCACAAATTCGTAAAATAGCCCCATGGCATTAGAACCACCACCCACACAAGCCATGAGGATATCCGGTAAACCGCCCCATTTTTCCATAGCTTGGGCGCGGGTTTCTTCCCCAATAACTGCATGAAAATCACGTACCATCATCGGGTAAGGATGGGGGCCAGCTACAGAACCCAGGATGTAATGGGTAGTTTCTACGTTTGTTACCCAGTCGCGGATGGCTTCAGAAGTGGCATCTTTGAGAGTACCTGTACCAGCAGCCACAGGACGGACTTCCGCTCCCATAAGCCGCATTCTGAAGACGTTTAAAGATTGGCGTTCCATGTCATGAACACCCATGTAAATAACACATTGTAACCCAAAGCGAGCGCAAACTGTGGCGGTAGCTACACCATGTTGTCCTGCCCCCGTTTCGGCAATGATGCGCTGTTTACCCATGCGCTTGGCTAATAATACCTGACCCAGAGCATTATTAATTTTATGTGCGCCTGTATGATTTAAGTCTTCACGTTTTAAGTAAATTTGCGCTCCTGTGCCATCGGGTCGGGCATAATGGGCGGTGAGTCTTTCGGCAAAGTATAAAGGTGTGGCGCGTCCTACGTAATCCCGGAGTAAACCCTGTAATTCTGCTTGAAAACTAGGATCATGGCGGTATTGCTGATAGGCTGCTTCTAGTTCAGCTAATGCCGGCATTAAGGTTTCAGGAACATATTTACCACCAAAGCGGCCAAAACGTCCCAAGCTATCGGGAACTGAAGCAGTGGGTGAGAAGTTGCGGGAAAGAGGTGTAGTTGTCACGGATAGGATCAAATTTAGATAACAAAGTTAATTCTAATTCTAGAACAATATTGTGGTACGGGCTTCTAGCCTGTCCTTTCCAGTCTCCAGACTGGGAATGCGATCTTTGAGGTTCTACCTCCAGCTATAGTAGAGACAGAGCCTCTTAACTACATTCCTACGCAGAGCATGGGAACGAAAGAACGAAAGAAAATTAAGATTCTTGAATTTCCTTTTGTAAAGCCTGAATTTGCTGGGGAGATAATTCCGTAATTTCGGCAATTTGCTCTAAACTCATACCAATTCGTAACAATTTTAAAGCAAACAGTCTTGTTGTTTCAGCTTTACCTTCAGCTTTACCTTCAGCTTTACCTTCTTCTAAGGCTTCTTGATAAACCCTAGTTTGTTTCAACTCACTTAAACCTAACATAGCTTCAATCTCCTCTCTGCTCTTTCTGGGTAGTTTGTAGACAATTATTGTTTCAATGAGATTAATTAAATCCCGTTTGATGGTTGCATCAGTTAGTTGTTGGTTTGCTTGGGTAATTAATTGTTTTGCTAATGCTGGTGCAGTTTCCTCTGTTTCTATTACCAGTTTAACAACTCCCACCCCTAAAGAACTTTCTCCCAACTCATCTAAATAAATGCGTTTAACTCTGTCAAGTCGCAAGATTTCCCCAAATTGTAAATTTTCTTCCCTTTCTATGGTACGACTAGGATAGATAATTACAGCTTGGCAAGGATGAACGGGTTTGTATTGTCGCAAATAAAGGCAAATTTCCGCAAACAGACGATAATATAAATCATCATCGGGCTGAAACTGAACTTCAACGACATAAAATGGTTTTGTGGTGTCTTTAGTGGTTGGTAAAAATAAACCATCTAAACGAAAAGCCAGTTGTTTCACTTCACGAGATGTAAATTCATAAACATCTGCTTCTGTGGGGGAATTGTTAATTAATTCAAAGAAGATGCTCGGAAATGCTTGAAATAAGCTATAGAAAATAGTATCTGTTTTCACTTTGATTGAGTAATTGCCGGATCTAATCTATCTTCAAAACGGCTGAGATGTGAACTTTTATCTAGTTGCAAAAAAACCTAGATATGTAGGGGTTTAGCAGTGCTAAACCCTTACCTACAGAATCAAATTTATTATTTTGACTTTTAATCAAGAAACAGAAGCAGAATTACAAGAATATCGTGATTCTTTAGGGTTAAAACCGGAAGATGTGGCTAATATTGAAGAACGGGTTTTGGCACAAAGGCAGGTAGAATATGAACGTCAACCCAAAAAACCAAATCCTCCTCCACCCCAACCAGAAAGGTTTTTAGGTATTCCTGTCACCACCCTTGAATTTGAAACCGCTAAGTTAATTCAAAAACCAGGTTTTTTAGGTTTAGGGAAAAGTTGGGAAATTCAACGCAGTCGCAAAAAAGCGAGATTATTTATTCAAGACTTGGGAAATGGTGTAAGTTTAGAAATGGTGGCTATTCCTGGAGGTACTTTTATCATGGGTTCTCCAGAAAATGAGGAAGGAAGACGTAATGATGAAAGTCTACAACATCAAGTTAATGTTCCTCCGTTTTTCATGGGTAGATATCCCATTACTCAGAAACAATGGCAAGTTGTAGCTGCTTTACCTAAAGTTAAGATTGATTTAGAATCTGATCCATCTTATTTTAAAGGTGATAATTTACCCGTTGAGCGGGTATCCTGGGATAGTGTTCAAGAATTTTGTGCCAGACTTTCCCAAAAGGCTCAAAAAACCTATCGTTTACCCAGTGAAGCAGAATGGGAGTATGCTTGTCGTGGTGTAACTACTATAGCATTTTATTTTGGGGAAACAGTTTCCACTGATTTAGCAAATTATGATGGTAATTACACCTATGGTAACGGCGTAAAAGGAGAATACCGAGAAAAAACCACAGAGGTAGGTATTTTTCCTGCTAATCCTTTCGGTTTATATGATATGTGTGGTAATGTATGGGAATGGTGCAAAGATGAGTGGCACGAAAATTATATAGATGCGCCTATAGACGGTAGTGCTTGGATAAGTCCAAGCTCATCAAGTAGGAAACGGATGCTGCGCGGTGGTTCTTGGTTCGACAATCCTGAGAGTTCCCGTTCGGCGTGTCGTAACTCTTATGTTGCGGGCTTCGGCAACGACGATCTCGGTTTTCGTGTTGTGTGTGGTGCTGCGCGGACTTTGTAGCACTTTATACTCTTGCTCTTTTGTTCTTTGCCCTCTTCACTCTTTACACTTTCCTAGCGTAACGGAGTGGAGCAATCAAAAATATTTTTTTTGATTTTGGGAATGATTGATGAGTGATTTACCTATAGTACAGAAAACTTATGATTTAGTCAAGTGGTACATCCCAATCATCAATCGGCTTCATTGTTGCTCGTTATTCCCAAAATGGCGTTGCTGATTTGAGAGATAAACGTGATTTTTGATGATATCCAAACTCTTGTAGAGACGTTCCGGTGTTACATCCATTTTCACCAGAGGTCTATAGGACTTACGCAAAAGGTCACGAAAGTAGGGGTAATTCATGAATTACCCCTACGCAATAATAGTAGTTTCAACCACATCTTGCGTAAGTCCTAGTCTATTTTTTACTAATCCCTCAATTTACGCTTCAATGACTACACGTAAATTACCCCGTTTTTTAGCCACTCGACAGGAAGTGGTGCTACCAACGCGCTCAAATTCTAAATCTAAAATGGTTGCACCCACCCGCAAATTGTGGAAGGATAATCGGTTAATTGATTCTGGTAAAGCAGGGTCAACTATTCGCAAACAATTATTTTGTGCGTCGGGTATTAAATTCACCATCATTTGTAATAATTGAAAGATGCTACCCGTTGCCCAAGCTTGGGGACTACAGGCAACAGGATACTGTACAGGTGCATTATCTCCATTGCTTTGATAGCCACAAAATAGTTCTGGTGGGCGTTGATAGGGTTGCTGGGATGTCATGTTAAATAATCCTTGAAATAATTCCAGAGATTGATCTATTAAACCGAGCGATCGCAATCCCACGGCTATGAGAGAATTATCATGAGGCCACACTGAACCAGTATGATAACCCATAGGATTATAGGCAGGTGACAAACTGCTTAAAGTGCGAATTCCCCAACCATTAAACATATCAGGCGCTCCCAATCTTTCCGCCACGCTATAGGCTTTGGCTGAGGTAAAAATCCCCAAATTTAAACATTGGCCAGGATTAGAGGTAATACTATCTACTGGTTTACCATCTCCATCTAAAGCTAAAGCACAAAAATCTTCCTCTTCTAACCAAAAATCCTGATTAAATTTCGCCCGCAGTTGTCTAGCTTGGGTTTGCCAAAGTTCGGCTAAATCTGGAAGTTGTTTAATTTTGGCAATTTCCCCCAGACGATTTTTAGCTGCATAGACATAAGCTTGCACTTCACATAAAGAAATCGCACCGGTGGCTAATTCCCCTTTGCGGTTAACTATGCAATTACCAGAGTCTTTCCACCCTTGGTTAACCAGGCCACCTTGAGATTGACAGTAATAACTGAGATATCCTGTAGCTTGGAGTTTTTTATCAATCCAACCCATAGCCGCCAAGGCGTTTGGCCACAGTGCTTCCAAGGTTTCTTGGTCGTGAGTCCAACTGTAGTATTCAGCATAGAGCATTAACCACAGGGGTGTAGCATCAACTGTTCCATAATAGGGTGTATGGGGAATTTCTTCACATCTTGCCATTTCCCCTAACCGCAATTCGTGTAATATTTTGCCTGGTTCTTCTTCCTGCCAAATATTCTCGGTTTGACCTTGATATTCTGCCAATAACAACAGGGTTTCTTTAGCTATTTGGGGGTTTAACATCAGGGTTTGGGAAGCGGTAATAATGGCATCCCGGCCAAATAAGGTGGAAAACCAAGGAACACCAGCAGAAACGGTTCTATATTTGCCAAAGGACTGACGTAGTAAATATATATCTTGTTCTGCTCGTGAAATTACCCGATTTAGCATACTTTTGTCCGAGCTAATGCGAGTAATTTCCTGTAACCAGCTTTGTTCCTCCATTAATTCGGCGGCTTTGGCCTGTGCTAAGGTACTAGCGGCACTGATAGCCGAATTAGCATGGTTATTAGTCACCATATTCAACCGATAACCCAGCTTTTTAGTTTCATGGGCTGCTAAATCTAGCTGCCAAATTGCTGTATGACCTTGAAAACGGTGTGGTGGCAAATGTTGAAATTGAATCCGAGATTCCATGATTGCACCGTCTAAACCCTGATACGCTAGGGTCAGAGATTCTTCTTTGGTTTCGGATGTTTCAGCCAGGTGTAACATTCTGCCGCGTTTTTGGCGGTGATGACCTCTGACTTCAAATAAATCTACAAAATCAGCATCAAAACTGATACTAATTGTAAAACTGATATTGGTTGTGTTATAATTTGTTACCTCTATTTCTTCAAATAGTGCGCCATTGAGAACCATTTCTCGGCGAATTCCCACGGTATCGGCAGAAAAAAGATGTTCTAAATCAGGATTAGTACAGAGGACAGAAAGGGCAAATCCTTTGTCAGCGTTGCTACTTAGTAATATAGGCGATCGCCCTTCAATTTGCAATTCTAAACGACTTAAAAACCTGGTATCACGGCAAAATATCCCCATACTAGGAGTGCTACCATACAGGTAACAGCCGGAAATATTCCCCATAATATCCGTGACGAGGAATAAATCATCATCTTTAACTGTAATCGTTGGCTGTGGTCTTTCACTGACTACACAAGGCCATTCAGAAATCTCTTTGGAGTCTACGGGAGTAAAAGTCCTACCCTCTAAAACAATCTTTTCCGAGGTAATTAATGTATCCGATGTCATTAGTCTACGCTTACCTATACAGGTATAAATTTGCTCAATTTGATATAATCAACGAAAGCAAGAAATTAAATCTGCAAAAATGAATTTCTATAAATGTATCTCTTATCAATTAGATGTCAAGGCTGAAAAATAGCTATTTTTTGACAATTTGTTGGAGACTTCCACAGTCTCCTATCCTATTCTTGAATAGAGTTGAAATTAAAACTGATAGCAGGGAATAGGGAACAGGGAACACAGTCTAATGGTCACTTCTTGTACCTAGCTTGAATAGGAACTACTATAGTGAAAATAATCAATGCTTCCCAAGGATAACAAATATGAATGAAGTTTTTGGAGAATTTATAGAAGAATTTCTGCCTCAAGGTCATTTTTTAGAGTTAAATTTTAGTTCCTGGGATCAACAAAATCCACAATACTGGCACAATAACCGATTATTTGCTTATTTTATCGCTGATTATGTTGGTAATTTACTAACTATTGATGAAAATGATCCTAATAAAAAAGACCGCATTAAAGAGATTAAGAACACCCTGAGTTATATAGGTAATGAATTGTTAGAAAACGCCATAAAATTTAATGTAGATAGCAAAAATAATCACCTCAAGCTGGGAATTTATTTTTTAGAAGATATAGAACTGACAGCAGTGATTTATACTGAAAATCTGACTTTGGCTGAACAAGTTGAAAAATATCAAGCTTTTATTAACTCATTGCTAATTAACGATCCCAATGAATTGTATATTCAGCAAATTGAGATTACAGCATCTCAAGCAGATAATGAAGCTTCCGGTTTAGGTTTAATAACGCTAGTAAATGATTATGCAGCAAAATTAGGTTGGAGATTTAAGTCAGCGTCTATTGATCCAGAAATGACCTCTGTAACAACAATGGCTCAATTCATTCTATAATTTATGATAATTTACTCAGCACATATCCCTAACTTCTTCAAGAAGTCGGCGATACCAATCTCCTTTGAATTTACAAATCAAATTATCTCACTCCCTAAACAACAGAAATAATTTATGGCTATGCAAGAAGTAACAAGTGATGACTACAATGTTAAATATGATGCTCGATCCACGACGGTTTTTTTTACAGGCGAAATAGCACTAGGTGGACCCAAAGATTATGTACCGATTGTCAATTTACTTAATCAAGTAGCTGATTTTGATGCAGAAACCATAACATTAAACCTAAAAGAACTAAAATTTCTCAACAGTTCGGGAATTAGTATGTTGTCAAAATTTGTATTGGGAATGCGAAAGAAAAAAGGCATTCAATTAATAGTTTTAGGATCAAAAAAAGTACCATGGCAAGGTAAATCTCTCAAAAATTTAGAACGGTTACTTCCTGGTCTAAAACTCATAGTAGAATAAGAAACCCACATAACAACATCATCATTAAATTTAGTAATCACAGAAATCTCATGTCAGAAAATATCTGGGAACAATTGTTACAAACGGATTTTCAGGAATTAATGCAAACCCTGATTAATCAATTTTCTCAAATTAATGTCAACGATTTAGTACAAACTGTTGATAGTCAATTATCACAAATGAATGCAGATGAATTAATTTTAACAAGTTTACTCATCTGTTTTGTAGGAATTGTTGTATTATATGTGTTCCTTGCTTATATATTACGACCTATTTTTCGTAATTTTGAAAGTGATATTGCCATTGTCACTTTAAATGTATCATTTAATCCGGCTCTGATTATTTTTGCTATTTTCAGCATTAAAATAACTTTTAATAAATTAGCCGGAGTAAAGATTTTTTCAGCGATAGAACACATTTTCACAACCATAATAATTGTCACCATTGGTTTTTTGTCTGTACAAATATTTGATAAAGTCTTTATTTATTACCTAAAAGAATACACCCAAAAAACGGAAGTTATGTGGGATGACGTTCTACTTCCCCTGCTTTCAGCAGTTGTTCCTGCACTGATATATATTACGAGTGCGGTGTTTATCATTAGTTCTTTTGGCGTTGATTTAACAGGAATTTGGGTAGCTTTGGGTGGTGCTACTTTTGTATTGGGTTTTGCACTTCAGGATATTTTAGCTAATTTCTTCAGTGGGATTGTCTTATTAATTGATACTCCCTTTCAATTTGGGGATATTTTGCTACTGGAAGATGGTTCAATTGGAATGTTACGCCGAATTGGGATTAGGGTGACCCATCTTTATATATTTAGTAATCACTGTGATATTTATATTCCTAATAGTATGTTACAAAGTCAGAAAATCACAAATTTAAGTCGTCCTACTTCCTTATATTACCAATCTATTCTGATTGAGTTACCTTCAGAATGTGACATGGATCAATCTAAACAATTAATAGAAGAAATTGTGTTCGCTCATCCTGATACACTCGGTTCGATAGATATGAAGTTAGAACTAATAGATGACTACTTTAAGTCCCATGAAAGTAATACACATTTACTCAAACAACAAGAACTTGGGAAACTAAGATTACTGGCTGAACAAAATGTGAATTTAAAATTAGAAGAAATTGTCGCATCTTTGGAAGCTTTAGTTGTCACCATGAAATTTGCGGAAAAAGGGGGAATGTCTCAGGAAGAAGTAGAAAATGTCCAACAGGAATTTCAAGAAGTTTTGCTGATGACTGGGTTTGAAGAAACAGAAAAAAGCAGCAATAACCGATTGGGCATTGATTTTAATGAATATAATGAGGATGGACTGATTGAGTTAATTAGGGAGTGGTATCGTCTGTGGATTAAAGATCCTAATTTTTTGGATGAGGATCAATCTTTTATTTCTGACGAATGGGAGCGGAAGATTAGTTTATTGCAGCGTAGATTCCAAAAATTAGCTCAAAAAATATCTAATCCTCAAAGCGATGAAACTCGTTTAGATGATTATGTAATTGAGTTAATTGATTGGTTGAAAAACAGGTTAAAAGCACCGCAAAAAAAATGGCAAGAACCATACATTAGAATGATGGGGATGAGTCATGATGAAACGGGATTTTTCATTGAATTAGAAATTAGGTTTTTTGTAGACGAAATGAAGTTAGAAGATGGTAAACGAGGCGATCGCGTTAGAAGTCAGATTTATGAGGAAATCTTCAGCTATTTCAATATTACCTATCTCAATTGGGATGGGATTAAACCAGTAGAAAATGGCAGTAATGGCAGTAGTAATGGATCGAAACAAGGAGAAACACCGATATCTCCAGCTAGACCCTCCCCTAATCCCAATGGTGAAAAAAGACGAGTAATTATTTAGAGAAACGATTGACGGCGAAAAAAGCCTAATTTTTTCCGTTTACCACCATTGTGTGGAATTTCTGGTTCTGGTTCTGGTTCTGGTTCTGGTTCTGATTCTAGTCCTGGTTCTAGTCCTGGTTCTGCTTCTAGTTCTAGTCCTGGTTCTAGTCCTGGTTCTGGTTCTGGTTCTAATATGGCATTTTGTGTTTCTAATATTTCTTGATTCTGGTTAAATTTGCGTTTGAGAACAACTAAGGTAATATCATCAAACACCTTTTGTTCACCAATATGTCTCTTAACATCATCAATGATTACTTGTTTAATTTTTTCTGCTGATTGATGCCAATTTTGGCTAATAACTTCGCATAATTTTTCTAAACCATATTGTTTCTTATCCATACTATAAGCTTCGGGAATGCCATCGGAATATAGGACAATTCCATCATCTTCATTTAAGTCCAGGATAGTATGATCAATAAAATCTGAAATCTCTGCCTCTAACCCAATGGGAAATCCTAGATTAATAGTATTAATACGCTCAATTGCGCCACCTTTCCGCACTACAATAGTTTCTTCATGTTGACCACTAATACTAATTTTACCTTCGGCATAAGTGAGAATAGCTAAGGTTAAATTTTTCTCGGAATTCATGCGTTGCACATTTTTATAAATAGTGCGATTGAGGACATCTAAAAATTTGACTGGATCGAGTTCTTGAATTTCTTTAAGAGTACGAACTGCTGTTTGAGTCATGACCATTAAAATACCGCTTTCTAGTCCATGTCCGGTGACATCACCGATGGCAATAGTCACTAAATTATCTGTGTACAAAATGTCATAATAATCCCCTCCTACTTCGTCAGCAGGTTCCATATAACCGGCAATTTCTAAATCCTCAATGGTGCTTAATTCTTCTGCGGTTGGCAAAATCATTCTTTGCATTTGGCGCAACATTTCTAATTCTTTACGCATCCGCAGATTATCTGCTTGTAAAATAGCTTCTGCTTCCTTGCGTTTGATAAGGTTGACATAAGCTTGGGAATGGTAGCGAATCCGGGCTATTAATTCTAATTTATCTGGCAGTTTAACGATATAATCATTAGCACCTAAAGCAAAGGCTTTGGCTTTAATTACTGGTTCTTCCTTACTGGAAAGAACGATGAGAGGAACATCTTTAGTTGGGGAATTTTCTGCCCGTAAAAAGCGCACTAGCACTAATCCCTCCATTTCTGGCATGACTAAATCTTGTAAGATAATGGTTGGCTGACAGGATCTAGCAACTTTGAGGGCTTGGGTGGGGTTGCTACAGTAATGAAAATTAATATCTGTTTCTGAAACTAACATTCGACGAACGGCCTGAGCGATCATGGGTTGATCATCTATGAGTAAAACTGTAATTGGATCTTGAACTGAATTTTCATTCATAAATTTTAAATTTGCTAGGAATATGTTTGCTAATTTTTTAGCAACTCTTATTTAACAATAATTGCAGGTTTATGGCTATATTTTCTAAAGATAATACTTGAATAGCAGCATTTAATTCTATAGCGGCTTTGGGCATTCCGTAAACTATGCAACTTTCTTTATTTTGGGCGATGGTATGCCAACCTTGCATTTTTAAAGCGTTTAGTCCTTCTGCGCCATCTTTACCCATACCTGTGAGTAAAATGGCTGTTCCTTTATTTTGCCAATGTTGGGCAAGACTGTGAAAAAAGACATCTATGGAAGGACGATAGGGATAATCAATGGGGTTTTTGGTATAGGCTAAAGTTAAATCTGGTTTTAAATGGAGATGGTCATTTGTGCCGGCGATTAAAACTGTACCTTTTTGCAAGCGATCGCCTGTTTGGGCTAATCTCACGGGTAAAGGTGTTTGTTGGTTTAACCAGTCGGCAAAACCGCGAGAAAAACTGCCATCAACGTGCTGGACAACAGCAACAGCAGCATTCAAATTTGCAGGTAATTGTGATAAGATAGTCGCCAGTGCTTTCGGACCCCCTGTAGAAGCACCAATTGCTACCAATGGCATGGATTTGAATAGTTTTCGTGAGTCTGGTAACTTAGTGTTTTTACCTTGAGAACTATGTTTAATTAATCTAGCGATATTAGCTATTTTCTCCAGTAATTTATCCGTCATATCGGCAAAATTTTTACTATCTATAGTTGGAGTATCCATAGCATCCAAGGCACCATAACCCATAGCTGCATAAATTTGAGAGATATTAGCTTTCATGTTGGTAGTGACAATCAAAATGGCACAAGGAGAATATTTCATAATCTGTTGAGTGGCAGCAACTCCACCCATGGGGGGCATCATCAAATCCATTAATATTAAATCAGGAATATTTTCTTGAGATTTATTAATAGCTTCATCACTACTTTTAGCTGTCCAAATTATTTGATAGTGTGGGATAGATTGGATAATCCGTCGTAATGTATTAATAGCAATGATATTATCATTGACAATGGCAATTTTCATAAAATTATCAATTCATAAAACATTTTGACTCCTGAATTATTAAGAATAACTAATTTCCAATTAAATCAACTACCGCATTAATTAATGTATCATCATGAAAACTACTTTTAGTTAAATAATAATCAGCACCAGCTTCTAAGCCCTGGAGTCTATCCTCTTCGCGGTCACGATAGGAAATAATAATGATGGGTAAGGAATTTAAGCGCGGATTACTTTTAATTTGTTTGACTAATTCAATACCATTCATTTTTGGCATATCAATATCACTAATTACTAAATCATAATTGTTAGTACGCACTGCATTCCAACCTTCTACACCATTAACAGCCGTGTCTACTAGATAACCACGATTTTCTAAGAGTTTGCGTTCCATTTCTCTCACCGTAATAGAGTCATCAACTACTAAAATTTTGGGCTGTTGACGTACACTTTCTAATTCAGCTTGCATCATGACTTTAGATAAATTTCTAGTTTTGAGAATAGCATCCATAGAACGTACCATATCGGAAACATCAATAATTAAAATGGGTGAACCGTCTCCTAATAATGCAGTGGCACTAATATCAGCAACTTTGCCTAAACGCGGATCTAGAGGTCTAACAACTAAATCTCGCTCACCTAAAAATTTATCTACTACTAAACCGTATGAACTATTTTGATCACTAATAACAACTACAGAAACTGAGTCATTTTGCTGTTTAGATAGAGGTAATTCTAAAATTTGATGGGCTGCTATTAAACCAATATTTTGGTTATTCATAGTGAAATATTGGCGATTTTCTACATTAGTAATTTCGGCTCTGTCTAAAGTAACAATCTGGTCAATTCTTGCTAAGGGAATGGCATAGGAATTTTCCGAAATTTCCACTAATAATGTTCTAACTACTGATAATGTTAGGGGCAGTTGAAAATGAAAACTTGTACCTTTCCCTGGGAGAGAATTGGCGCGGACTGTGCCACCTACTTCTTGTGCCATACTTTTGGCAATATCTAAACCGACACCCCGCCCAGAAATTTCTGTCACCTGTTTGGCTGTAGAAAATCCAGGTAAAAAGAGAAATTCCATTAACTCTGCATCAGAAAGTTGAGTAGCCATATCTGCTGTTGCTAAATTCTTATTAATTATTTTCTGACGTAATTGTTCACGATTTATACCTTTGCCATCGTCGCTAATAGTAATTGCTAACATTCCGCCCCGATGAAAGGCTTCTAAACGAATTGTACCTTCCGGAGGTTTACCAGTGCTAATGCGTTCTTCTGGTAGTTCCATACCATGATCTACGGCATTTCTGAGAATATGGGTTAAAGGTGCTTCTAATTTTTTAAGAATATCTCGATCAACTGGTGTAGATTTACCAATGATTTCTAATTTAACTTGTTTATTTAATTTGCGTGCCAAATCTCGAATCATGCGGGGAAAACTATGTAAACCATCTTCAAATGGTCTCATGTGGGAATTAATAACTTCCCGATAAAGACGATCTGATAAACTACCAGTGCGGCGCACATATAACTCTAATTCATTCAGGTTATCGCTTATATAATCAATACATTCCTGCTTTTGTTGTCGTGCTTGCAATAAATATTCTTTGCCTTCTGTCTCATATAAATTTTGATCAAGAGATTCCTGTAACTGTTCTAAACTGCGGGCAATTTCTAACATCCGCGATTTCAACAACATCATAGAATCTGCAAATGGTTGTAACCAATTCGCCTCAATTAATGATTCTCCTGCTAAACCCATAATTCGATTCAAATTATCCGCACTTACTCGCACGACTCGATCCTGATTTTTAGTGGAATTGGTATTGTCTTCCTCACGAGTAGTAATTGGTGATGCAGATTTGGTAACTAGGGGCTGAAGATTGGCAATTGGTGAATGATCAACTATTTGTACATCCTTCTCAATATTAGGAGTAGTATTTGTTTTCGGCTTTTTACTGCCTGGGACTAAAATTGCGGCTACATCATCACGAATATTTATAAAATTGCCTTGATGTTGTCCTAACCAAGTTGGTAATTCTGCATCATTTAATTGACTAATATTTTGCAATAAATCTACACCTTGTAATAAGATATCCACATCATCAGGAGTTAAAGAAACGGTTTTCTTTTGAGCAGCGACAAAGCAATCTTCCATAACGTGGGCTAATTGTACTACCTGATCTAATTCCACAATTCTGGCTGCACCTTTGATGGAATGAGCCGCCCGCATTAAAGCTTCTAATTCCTGGGCTGATTGGGGGTTATTTTCTATGATTAATAATCCATTATTTAAGACATTAACCTGCGCTTCAGCTTCCAATCGGAATAAATCCATCATTGAACCACTATCACCACTCATTACTGGCGCTTCTATCGTTGGTGGCATAGGTGCGGATATAACTGGAGATGTTGAGATAACAGGGTGAGTTTCAAAGTCTGTAATAGGGGAAATCTGGTTTATATTGGCTATTTTTTCTTCTTTTTCATCGGTGACAAATGCTGTATTATCTATTATTTCTTTCGGCTGTATTGCTTGTTTTTTTTCAAGATTTAAGAGTAATTCATTGGGTAAATTTCCCGTTATTAAATAAGCAATTGCTTGTTGAGTATTATTCCAATCTTCAAGATGATTTTTCATCCATCCATCTAAATTATCTTCAGCCGCTAGACTCATACTTAAAAGTAAATCACTAGCATGAATTAAGATATCAATGTGTTCTATTTTTAAAGTAATACTTTGTTTTTGAACAGCAATTAAGCAATCTTTCATCAATTGCACTAAATTATAAGCTGCTTCCATTTCCATAATGTAAGTAGTTCCATAAAGGGAATGAGTCGCTTGTATGGCTTGCTCAATTTCATCCTGAGAAAATGGTTGATTTTTTAATACAGGCAGACATCGCTTAAGAGTACCAATACTAGTTTGTACTTCCTCTACAAATAAGTCGAAAAGAGTGTATTTACTCATAATAGGTGATAGGTGACAGTTGACGGTTGATGGTTGACAGATCAAAAATAAGTCATAAGAGAATAATTACAAAATTTTCTGATTCAGGGTATAAAACAATAAATCAGAATCAATATAATTGATTTTCTCTCCTTCCCAATAAACAATACCTTTGGTATAACCTTCTTCAGATTTGGTAATTACTACTGGTGCTTCTTGTAATTCGCTCAGATGAAAGCGGAAGATTCCATGGACTTCATCTACAGGAAATACCCATTTATCTTCTCCTTGTCCAGCGACGATCATGCGTTGGATATTAATTGGTTTAAGTGTGGACTTATTGTCTTGATTTGATTTTGATTTAATCATCTCCTGGGTAACTTGGATATGTAAAATAGAGTGCAGAGAAGCGCAAAGTAATGTTTCCCCACGAATATTTACCAAACCTAAAAATAGTTCATTGCTGCGATGGGGTACAGGTTGAATAATGCAAGGATGGGTTACTTCTTGTAACATTCGTACTGGCAAACCTAATTTCTCATTTCCTAGTTGAAAGATGATGATAGAAATAGAATCAAGCGTGCGAATAATTGCCTCATTGCTGTCATAAACATCAGGACTAGTAGATGTTTCTTCAATAACATTCATCCAGTTTTCCAGATAGTCTACTGGCGCTTCTCTTTCCAAGAGACTATCACCAACTGCTGCATAAACTGGACATTCATAGCAATGAATGACGGTTTTTAATTCGCTACAAGTGCGATCGCCCATTACACCAATTTTGTTCCAGCAATCATTAAAAATTGGTCGTTCAGGATTGACATCCTCTAATAGCTGATTATCGCTGTCATAATCATTGCTGATATCATCATTATCTTTCATCAGCATAACCTTTTTTATTCAATTAGTTTCTAACTTGAAAATGGGAAATTTCTGACCGTAAAGAATGCGCTGCTTCTTCTAATTGTGCCAATGCACCATTAGTTTCCCGCAAAGCATCAACAGTTTGTTGGGAAGTATCCGTTAATTGTTCCATAGCTTGACTAATTTGAATAGCTCCTTGAGATTGTTCTTCCATACTTGCACTCACTTGGATAAATTGCGATGGTAGGCTTTGCACCTGATTAATAACTTTACTCATTTGGTTACTAATTCTGTTTACCTGTCCTACACTATTAGTCACAGAGTGATTGAATTTATCCATTTCCATAACCCCCATAGAAACCGCAG
>OGVQ01000016.1_pt1 | contig 52778 bp, 54 predicted proteins | sample 1575801 | NCBI WGS metagenome assembly OGVQ01 (sample SAMN07581550, study PRJEB24739) | freshwater metagenome | place: Singapore | collected 2015-04 | reverse complement strand
TTTTTTTTTTTTTTCAAGCAGAAGACGGCATACGAGATGCGCGAGAGTGACTGGAGTTCAGACGTGTGCTCTTCCGATCTGTTTCCCAGTCACGATACGAGCTCACGAATATTAAAAACATTTTGCACTTTTTGATTATTAGCTTTACGAGAATTACCTCCTAAATCTAACACATAAATAGCATCAAAATCCTTTTCTAAATGTTGTCTCATCCCATCAAAAGCCAGATTATCAATAAAACCATTATTTGTCACAAAAGCAATAATTCCCTCATCTCCTATTCTATCAGAAGCCCAACGAATTGCCTTAACATAGGCATCAGATAAAGCATTTTTATTAGTTGCTTTAGAAGATTGAGAATAGGTATCAGCAAAGCTAATCTTGCTTTTCCAGAGGGAGAATTTTTTGATGTCGAGGGACAACCGCGTAATTGGCATTTAACACTTTGGCAAGCTAAAGGTCAATATTACTACAAAAACTTAAATTTAAAAACAGGTAAAAAACTTTGTTTAATAGGTGCTAAAGCATCAGGTACTAAAGCACGTCCTGTTTTTACTTGGACTAATAATAAATATAAATATCGCGTTTCTTGGCAAATAGTTCAACCAGAATTGATAAGATTAGAGGTAATAGATCCTTCAGGTAAGGTGATTTTAAATCAATTTCTTGTTCGTGAACCTGGAGAATTTGAAGATCCCAATGCTACTAAATGTTAAAGAGAAAAATATTGAAATTATCTTTTTAAAAGTTAGTAATTTTTAGATTGTGGTTTAGATAGAGAAATCATATTGCCCGACATAAAAACAGGTGATCCCGTTAAGGAACTCAAAGGACACGGCGGAGGAATTTATGGACTAGCATTAAGTCGTGATGACAAGACTTTATGTGGTGCTAGTGGGGATAAATCTATTAAAGTGTGGGAAATATAGTTCCCTGTTGACTGTTCCCTCCTAAAAATGGGCAATAATACTACATTTTAAAGAGGTGAAGACCGATCCAGCTATTAGTCCAGATATTTTTACAATGGTTTTATTAGATATAGCGGTATGCAGTTGAATGAGATAGAAACTGAAACTTAAAAATCATACAGGATCAGGCTTTACCTCCTGCCTCCTGCCTCCTGCTATAGTAGTTCCTTATTCTAAAACCATAATGCAGCCGACTAACCCGAATCAATTTACAGAAAAGGCTTGGGAAGCGATCGCCCACACTCCCGATATCGCTAAACAGTACCACCAACAGCAGCTAGAAAGTGAACACCTGATGAAAGCATTGCTGGAACAGGAGGGACTGGCCAGCGCGGTGTTTACTAAAGCGGGTGCAAATCTGCAAAAATTCCGTGATCGCACAGAACAATTTATCCAACGTCAACCCAAGGTATCTGGTACTAGCACCTCTGTTTATTTAGGTCGCAGTTTAGATACACTATTAGACCGAGCAGAAAAATATCGTCAGGAATTTAAAGACGAATTTATTTCTATTGAACATTTACTCTTAGGTTATGCCAAAGATGACCGTTTTGGTAAAGGTCTATACCAAGAATTTGGTTTAGATGAAAACAAACTCAAAAATATTATTAAAGAAATTCGGGGGAAACAAACAGTGACTGACCAAAATCCAGAAGGTAAATATCAAGCGCTGGAGAAATACGGCCGCGATCTCACAGAAGCCGCCCGTAAAGGTCAATTAGACCCCGTAATTGGCCGTGATGATGAAATTCGCCGCACGGTGCAAATTCTCTCCCGTCGGACTAAAAATAACCCGGTGTTAATTGGTGAACCTGGAGTTGGTAAAACTGCGATCGCTGAAGGTTTAGCACAACGCATAGTAGCAGGTGATGTTCCCCAATCTCTCAAAGATCGTAAACTTATTAGTTTAGATATGGGGGCTTTAATTGCCGGGGCAAAATTCCGAGGTGAATTTGAAGAACGTCTTAAAGCAGTATTAAAAGAAGTCACCGAATCGGGTGGTAATATTGTATTATTTATTGATGAAATTCATACCGTTGTTGGTGCTGGTGCAACCCAAGGATCTATGGATGCTGGGAACTTATTAAAACCTATGTTGGCACGGGGTGAATTGCGCTGTATTGGGGCGACAACTTTGGATGAATACCGCAAATATTTGGAAAAAGATGCAGCTTTAGAAAGACGCTTCCAACAAGTTTATGTAGATCAGCCCAATGTTGCTGATACAATTTCGATTTTGCGTGGTTTGAAGGAACGTTATGAAGTCCATCATGGGGTGAGAATTTCTGATAGTTCTTTAGTGGCTGCGGCAACTTTATCTAATCGTTATATTAGCGATCGCTTCCTCCCGGACAAAGCCATTGATTTAGTAGATGAAGCCGCTGCTAGATTGAAAATGGAGATTACCTCCAAACCCGAAGAACTAGACGAAATTGATCGGAAAATCCTCCAATTGGAAATGGAGAAACTTTCATTACAAAAAGAAAGTGACCCCGCTTCTCGTGAACGTTTAGAAAGACTAGAAAAAGAACTCGCTGACCTCAAAGAAGAACAAAGAACTCTTAGCAGTCAATGGCAATCTGAAAAAGATATAATTACTAAAATTCAGTCAATTAAAGAAGAAATTGACCGAATTAATTTAGAAATTCAACAAGCAGAAAGAAACTATGATCTCAACCGAGCCGCGGAATTAAAATATGGTAAATTAACAGATTTACATCGGCAATTACAAGCCATAGAAAGTGAACTTTCCCACACCCAAGGTACAGGAAAATCTCTATTGCGGGAAGAAGTTACAGAAGCCGATATTGCGGAAATTATTTCTAAATGGACAGGAATTCCTCTGAATAAATTAGTAGAATCAGAAAAAGAAAAACTTCTGCATTTAGAAGATGAATTACATCATCGTGTCATCGGTCAACAGGAAGCTGTCACGGCTGTAGCTGATGCTATTCAACGTTCTCGTGCTGGACTTTCTGACCCGAACCGTCCCATTGCTAGTTTTGTTTTCCTTGGTCCTACTGGTGTAGGTAAAACCGAACTAGCAAAAGCCTTAGCTGCTTATATGTTTGACACAGAGGAAGCTCTGGTAAGAATTGATATGTCCGAATACATGGAGAAACACGCAGTTTCCCGTTTAATCGGTGCGCCTCCTGGTTATGTTGGTTATGAGGAAGGAGGACAACTTACAGAGGCTATTCGCCGTCGTCCCTATGCCGTGATTCTATTTGATGAAATAGAGAAAGCACACCCTGATGTATTTAACATCTTCTTACAAATTCTTGATGATGGTAGGGTGACAGATGCCCAAGGTCGCACGGTAGACTTTAAAAATAGTATTATCATCATGACCAGTAATATCGGTTCTCAATATATACTAGATATATCTGGAGATGATAGCCGTTACGATGAAATGCGTCATCGAGTTATGGAAGCCATGCGAAATAGTTTCCGGCCAGAATTCCTCAACCGTCTAGATGAAATAATTATTTTCCACAGTTTACAAAAATCTGAACTGCGGAACATTGTCCAGTTACAGGTAGACCGACTCAGACAAAGATTGACTGACCGGAAAATGTCTTTGAAATTATCCAGTTCTGCCCTTGACTTTTTAGCAGAAATAGGATATGACCCCGTTTTTGGTGCAAGACCATTAAAACGAGCGATTCAAAGAGAATTAGAAACTCAAATCGCTAAAGCCATTTTACGCGGTGATTTTAGCGATGGTGACACCATTTTTGTAGATGTGGAAAACGAGCGCCTTTCCTTTAATCGCTTACCAGCAGAGGTGTTTACAGGTTAGGGGCAGGGGAGGGGTGCAGAGGTGCAGAGGTGCACAGGGTCAGGGGAGAAGATTGTTCCAACTAACCACTGACCACTGACCACTCACCAATTTAGAATGAAGAACCAGTTTCTTCTAAAAATTCCTCTTCATCTGGGGTAGAGATGCGCCCTAAAATCGCGTTACGATGGGGGAAGCGACCAAATCGGGCAATTATTTCCTTGTGTTTAAAAGCTGATTCAATCGCTTTGGCACTATAGGGATCATGGCTAAGATTTTGAAATAGTTTGATGCACTTGCGCTGATCCTCTAAGCTTTCACTATGCTCAAAGGGTAAATACATGAACCAGCGTTGGACAGTTAATAGTTTTCTATCATAGCCTTTGTATATGGCGTGTTGGGCTATTGAAAGTGCTTCCCAGTCCGTTGCAAAGGCTTGTGGAGTATCACGAAACATATTTCGGGGAAACTGATCTAGAAGGAGAATTAAAGCTAGACAAGTTTCTGGTGAATTCATCCAATCATGTAAATATCCCGCTACTGCTTTTTGGTAATATTCCAAAAAAAGGTCGCAGACTTTAGCATCGAAATCCGGTTGTTTGTCAAACCAAAATGGCTGTTGTTTACCGTAATTTGGGTCATTTGGAGAACCAAACCAAAAATCCAAAATAGTTGTTGCCTGTGACATTGCTATGATTTATTATTACAAAGCACCTGTCGCATTTTACACAAGTTTGCTGGTAATTCCAAGTTAATTGCTTGTTGAATAAAAATTGAGGGAATGGGAATATTTGGAGTTGCTTGTACCGTATAGGCTAACAAAGTGCCATTACCCATGTCTTTGAGTTCTAAATGGGCGTGAAAATCGTTAAATGTGCCTCTTTCCATGCGAAACTGAACTTGCTGTCCCAGAACTTCCACCACACTCAAATAAATTTCTACTTGGGCTGTAAAAAAGAAAAAAGCTTTTTGTGCTGCCTGATACAGACGTTTGACATCACCTCTAGATATGGATATAACTTCGCTTTTGGTGATGTCAGGAAAATAATGTACCCAGCGAGGGTAATCTGTAATTTGTTGCCAGACATTGGATCGAATGAGGGGGACATACATCCAAGCGGTAACAGCACCGCCCCAGTTAGTATGCGATCGCGTTTGTAATAATACTTCTCCTTGCATCAGTAGTCTTTGCTTATCTTGATTCCAAGGAATATCTAGACTTTTAAGATTGGAGTTTGACATATATAATGCAGATATAGTGATTTTGGCGACTTTTTAACTGATGGATCATTATGATCTAATTGAGTTTAACCCACTTAATTCTAATTACAGTTCAGTTCATAGATTTTTTGCACATAATTAGCCTCAAGTTCATCTTTAACGATGAAGTGATCATTGCCACATCCATTATAAATTACATTCGTCGGAAAGATTAATATGACTCAATCTTCTTTAAATGCCAAATTAATCCAGGGTTTCGGGGTTCTTTTGGGTATGGGCGTATCCTTATATGTACTGAGGGGTTTTGGTATTATAACTTTCCTGCCTGGTGGTTTAATTACTCTATTATTTGTTGGGGCGATCGCTATGCTAATCTTTAGTTATTGCTCAAAAAGATGGTGGCGGTTTTAAGTTGATGAAGATTCCTTTGATTAAGAAATATGACAAATCCTCTGGTGCAGTTAGAAAAGTTACAAAGGTATATATGCAGGATATATGGTTATATATATGACCCATAATTAGGCAATCCTGATCGGAACATACCACCGGGAACATCTTTTGAAGATATATCAGATGATTGGGCTTGTCGAGTCTGTGGCACACAAAAAGCTGACTTTGAGTTGTATGAAGAGTAAATAAATAGTTACTCTATTAATACATGAGATTAAAAAATTTTTGAAATTGTTACCCTTAAAAATTGTTGTTATTGGTGGTGGGGCAGCAGGATTTTTTGGCGCGATTGCTTGCGCCCAAGCGAATCCCCAAGCCCAAGTGACGTTAATTGAAGCCAGTCGTCAACCTTTGGCGAAAGTTTTAATTTCCGGTGGGGGACGTTGTAACGTTACTCATGCTTGTTTTGAACCCAAAAATTTAGTCCAAAATTACCCCAGGGGTGGTAAAGCTTTACTGGGCGCATTTACCCGTTTTCAACCCCTAGATACTATCAGTTGGTTTGCAGCGCGTGGGGTAACTTTAAAGACTGAAGCGGATGGACGAATGTTCCCAATTACAGATCGGGCAGAAACTATTGCAGAATGTTTAATTAGAGAAGCTTTTGCTGCCAAAATAGAACTCTGTATTGGTACACCTGTAAGTGCTGTAACTCGAAAAAATCAAGGGTTTAAAATTGTTCTCAAATCGGGAGAAACTAAACAATGGGACCGCTTACTTTTAGCTACAGGTAGCAGTTTAGCTGGTTATAAAATCGCTAGGGAATTGGGTCATGATATCCAATCTCCAGTACCTTCTCTGTTTACCTTTAATATTGCAAATCCCCAACTGCGAGAACTAGCAGGAATTAGTGTTAATTCTGTCAATGTCAGATTATCAGGGACAGGTAAAACCCCATTACAACAAACGGGACCCTTGTTAATTACCCATTGGGGTGTGAGTGGTCCGGCAGTGTTGAAACTATCTGCTTGGGGTGCAAGAATACTCCATGAAAACCGCTATCAACATAAATTAATAATTAATTGGTTGCCTCACTTGTCTCCAGAAGAAGTGAGACAAAAACTGTTAGAGGTAAAAACAGAATGGGGCAAAAAAGCGATCGCCTTACATCGTGGTGTAGACTTACCCCATCGTCTGTGGCAATACATTATTCAACGTAGCAATATTACTATAGAGGAGCGATGGGCAGCTATATCTAATAAAACCCTAAATCAGCTAGTGCAAGAAATTACTCAAGGAGAATATTTAATTACAGGGAAAGGAGTATTTAAAGAAGAATTTGTCACCTGTGGTGGTGTCAACCTCAAGGAAGTTAACTTTAAAACCATGGAAAGTAAATTAGTGCCTGGGTTGCATTTTGCTGGTGAGATATTAGATATTGATGGTGTCACCGGTGGGTTTAACTTCCAAAGTGCTTGGACAACAGCCTATTTAGCCGGTCAGGCCATGAGTGGAAAAAATTAGACATCTAAGGTACTCACTCAACCAATTTTAGATTAGCGATTTTGGGATTAATTCCGCCCTGAAGGGACGAGGCTTGTACCGAAAATTCCCAATCTAAAATCCAAAATCTAAAATCTAAAATTTTTCAGTCAACCGTCAACAGTCAACCGTTATGAAATTAAGTAAAATCATCAGCCATTTTGGTAATGCTGTCATCCAAACCAGTCTGAATATTCACCCAGATCAAGATTTAGAAATTACTGGAGTTGCTGCCATAGAGGAAGCTATAGCTGGTAATATCAGCTATGTAGAAGGGACAAAATTTGGCTCTTTAATTGCCTCTACTGCTGCTAGTGCTTTAATTTTACCTAATGATGAAAAATTGCAACTTGAAGCCACAACTAGGGGTATTGCTTGGTTAGCAACCCCAGAACCAAGATTGTTATTTGCCAAGGCTATTTCTCTTTTTTATCAACCCTATCGTCCTACTCCAGCCATTCATCCCAGTGCGGTGATTGATTCGGATACAAAAATTGGTGAAGATGTTTATATTGGCGCTCATGTTGTCATTTCCCCAGGTGTGGAAATTGGTAAGGGTGCAATTATTCATCCCAACGTCGTTATTTACCCAGAAGCGAAAATAGGCGATCGCACAACCTTACACGCTAATTGTACCATCCACGAACGTAGTCAAATCGGTGCAGATTGCATGATCCATAGCGGTGCTGTCATTGGTTCAGAGGGCTTTGGCTTTGTTCCGACCCGCACAGGTTGGTCAAAAATGGAACAATCAGGTTATACAGTTTTAGAAGATGGGGTAGAAGTTGGTTGTAACACCGCCATAGATCGTCCCGCGGTGGGAGAAACTAGAATTGGTAAAAATACTAAAATTGACAATTTAGTGCAGATAGGACATGGCAGTCAAATAGGGTCTGGTTGTGCCATAGCAGGTCAAGTAGGCATGGCTGGCGGCGTAAAAGTAGGAAATCGGGTAATTTTAGCCGGACAAGTGGGAATTGCCAATCAAGCTAAAATTGGAGATGGAGCAATCGCTTCTGCACAAACTGGCATTCACAACGATGTTGCACCGGGAGAAATTGTCTCCGGGACTCCTGCTGTTCCTCACAAGCTATACCTCAAAGTATCAGCAATTTACAACCGCTTGCCAGAAATGTATCAAAATCTCAAACAATTACATCGAAAATTGGGTAATGGGTAATAAGGAGCAGTTTTTTTTCTTCTTCCTTCTAAACTCCTGTACGGGGGAACGGCCGTTCGCCCCTACTGAACTCCTCAATTCTTACAAATTTCTTTTGAAGGGTAGCACTTAGATCATGAAAAAGCTGATTAATCGGCCAGAAAACTTTGTCCAGGAAAGTCTCCAAGGTATGATGTTAGCTCATAGGGATTTAATTAAAATTAGCTATGAGCCGACCTTTGTTTATCGCGCCGATGCACCAATACAGGGAAAAGTAGCAATTATTTCCGGTGGTGGTAGTGGTCACGAACCCATGCACAGTGGTTTTGTTGGTCTAGGAATGCTTGATGCAGCTTGTCCAGGAGAAATTTTCACCTCACCCTCCCCAGATCAAATATTAGCTGCCGCCACTCAGGTAGACGGTGGTGTTGGTATTCTTTATATCGTAAAAAATTATAGCGGCGATGTGATGAACTTTGAAATGGCCATAGAATTAGCCCATAGTCAAGGTATCCACGCTGTCAATATTTTAATTGATGATGATATTGCCGTTAAAGATAGTCTTTATACCCAAGGGCGGCGAGGTGTTGGAACAACTGTATTAGCAGAAAAAATTTGTGGCGCAGCCGCAGAACAAGGTTATAATTTACACCAATTAGCCGATTTGTGTAGAAAGGTGAATCTGCACGGTAGAAGCATGGGTATAGCCTTGAGTTCTTGTACAGTTCCCGAAAAAGGAACGCCTACTTTTACTTTAGGGGATCATGAAATAGAATTAGGTATTGGCATTCATGGAGAACCAGGAATAGAAAGAATTAGCCTGAAATCAGGTGATGAAATTACGGAAATTTTAGCCAATTCTATTATTAATGATACTAATTATAGTCGTAAAGTCAGAGAGTGGGATGATCAAATAGGCGCGTGGACAGACTTGGAACTATTAAATAAACCTCTGCAAAAAGGCGATCGCCTCCTGGCCTATGTTAACAGTATGGGTGGGACACCCATGGCCGAACTTTATCTTGTCTATCGCAAACTGGCAGAAATCTGTGAATTGGCAGGACTGCAAATCGTGCGGAATCTAATCGGCCCCTACATGACATCATTAGATATGCAAGGTTGCTCCATCACACTGCTGAAATTAGATGATGAAATGCTGCGTCTGTGGGATGCACCAGTTAAAACAGCAAGTTTACGCTGGGGAGTTTAAAATGATCACTCAGGTGCAAATCATCGAATGGTTACAGGTTTACACTAATGTAATTGAGCATCATAAAGAAGAACTGACAGAATTAGATGCAGCCATCGGTGATGCTGACCACGGAATTAATATGGATCGTGGGTTTAAAAAGGTCAGAAATTTAATTGGTAGTTTGAAAGGTCAAGATATTAGCAGTATTTTGAAAACTATCAGCATGACCTTAATTTCTAGCATTGGTGGCGCAAGTGGTCCCTTGTATGGGACATGGTTTTTAAGAGCCAGTGCGATCGCTACTGACAAACAAGAATTAACATCCCAAGACCTATTAAATTTACTTCAAGCTGGTTTAAATGGCGTGTTAGAGCGAGGAAAAGCCGAATTAGGAGATAAAACAATGGTAGATGTCCTATCTCCTGCTTTAGTTGCTTATAAACAAGCCTTAGATCAAGGATTAGATTTATTACCAGCCTTGCGGGTAGGTGTAAAAGCTGGAGAAAATGGTTTGCACGCCACCATCCCCATGTTAGCCAAAAAAGGCCGAGCTAGTTATTTAGGAGAAAGAAGTATAGGACATCAAGATCCCGGAGCTACTTCTGCTTATTGGCTATTGCGGAGTTTATTAGAAGTAGTAGAAGCTTCTGGGGGTTAGAGGTTTTTAGGGCAGGGGTGCAGGGGTGCCTCACAGGGGTAGGTTTTTAATATTATCTGTTAAGGCAGGACTAGGAAGACAAGGAGGGAAAGTAGACAAGGAAGATTTTCTCCGCACAATGGTTTTTTTGTTACCAAGAGAAGATGATTTTGTACGGTTTTCCTCCTTTGTCCACTGTCCTTCCTTATCCCCCAAGTCTTGCCCTCACGACAATGTAAAATACCTACCCTTGCGGGGTGCAGGGGAGAAATTTTCTTTTTGCTTCTTTCTTCTTAGGACTTACGCAAGATGTAACTAAAACCCTGATTATTCCGTAGGGGTAATTCATGAATTACCCCTACTTTCGTTCTATTTTGCGTAAGTCCTGCTTCTTTATTTCTTCCTCCTGAACTCCTGTCACCCTGGCGTAGCACCTGTCACCTTTCCTACATACTAGCTGCACCTGTAGCAATTAAACGTCTGAATAAGGCTGCTGACCAGCCAGTTTCTCTAAGTACCGCAGAGGAAGAAACTTCTACATAAGCTTGTTCAATAAAAGCTAAATCAATCATACAAACTTTAGCCAAGGCCTCTTTTAATTCATCTGATTTACCATCGGCTTTGAGTTTTTTACCGACTTTATCAACGACAACGGCCATGGCAGGAACTACGTGCTGAGGACCGATACCAATCTTTACATGAATTAATCCAATATGCCAACGACATTTTGCATAGTCATCGCCCCAATTATCCATACCTGTGAACATCTGATTAAACCAGTCAATAAAGGTGGCGTGTAACCGATGAACCCGTCCTTCAGTGGCATTTAAAATACCATTCATTTCTTCATCACGTCCCAAGAAAGCATAAAAATGATCTGCCATTTCTTCCGCAACTGCTGTTCCCCAATCTGCATTTGCTTGCATTACTTTTTTATCTTCTGCGGTTAGACCAATACGGGTTTCCATGGTGGTCAAAAAAGCGCGAGGTTCAATAGCCATAATGAATCCTTAAAAATAGTTAGGTGTGGATGTAATTAACTTTTGTTGATACTCTGTAAAAGAGAGAGGATGGAAATTTCTCAGAAGTAAAATAGTACCACTGGAAGTATCATCAACCAGTTTTACTTCGCAGAAAACCAACTAAATTTTTCAAAAATGATTGACTAACAGCAGGTTTATGGGCAGGTTCAGGAACTGGTGCAATTACAGGTATTTCGGGAATAGATTCTTCTATCATAGGGATAGAAGCAGCCGCAACCATAAAATGCTCTTCTGCTAAACCAACTACAATCAAACGGAAGGCAATTTGCAATACTGTCTCAACGGTGAGATTCAGTTGATTAGCAATTTTTTCTAGGGAAACTTCACCATTAGCAAATTCCCATACTTGCCATTCTTGAGCATTTAATTGTAACTTGGGCTGTTTTGTGCTTAACCCTGATAGTCCAGATGTGGGATCTGGTAACTTTTCTGCTAAAGCACTCCAGTCTCGTAATGCTCGCAAACCGATTAAGATGACTTCGGTTGCAGACATACTCAAACCAGTCATTTCTCCTAATGGTAATGCGCTGATTGGTTCAAATCTAAATTGACCATCTTTGATTTGAAATAAAGCACAAACTGGACGAAGAACTTGGGAGTTAAATAGCAGTTTTAATTGTTCTGCTTGCACTAAACCTTGGGATTTTAAACATAGTCCCAAAGGGGAATTAATAAAACAAGAGGAAATGTGAGTTACTCTAGAAATTACTCGTTCACTTACCCATCCTCTTTGGGCAATCATTAAGGTTAAACCTTGTTGATCTAAACGATCAGATGCGGCTACAACTCGTCCTTGATGTAACCAAATATAATAGAGTTGTTTATTGCTAGGTTGATTTTTATCAGATGATAATTCAATATGCAGTACACCTGTTTTTTTGCCTTGATCTAAAAATTGCAGCAGTTCTGGCAAGGAAAAATCTGCAAAGTTACCATTAATAGACATACAAACCTCCTGATTAATTAGAGCTTTTATTTAAAGCGAAAGTTTAAAATCCCATAACTCTAAACTGTGCAGCTTTCCATCAAATGTTGTACTAAATGAATTACTGCTTCGGCAACGGAGTCTCTTTCATTGGGATTGACGGTGACTAAAGGAGGGCGATTTTGCTCATCTACATAACCAATTGCTAGATATATATCTTCTGCCGCCCAAGCTCCCGGACAATCTGTATGGGTGATACCAATTATCATGGGTACATTGACTCGTGCTTGCATAAAGTTAAGAATATTCCGGGCTTGGCGAAATTCCCTCGGTCTATGGGCTGCTACTAATAAAATATAAGCGTGTGCTTTCTGAATCAGAATATCCCACATAAAATCAAAGCGAGTCTGTCCAGGTGTTCCGTATAGGTGTAACGCCATATCAGAACCAAATTGCAATCTACCAAAGTCAAAAGCTACAGTTGTTCTTTTCTTTAGCAATGCTGTTTCATCAGTTGCACGGGTATCTGTATCTACAACTTCAATTTCACTTACAGAACGAATAAAAGTAGATTTACCAGCCCCTACAGTTCCCGTGACAACCAAGCGCATAACTTCCATTTTTATTCCCTCCCATACAAAAATGCTAACAATTGCTCACATTTTTTCCTGTTTCACGCTGGCAAGGTTGGCACTATCTGAATCTACAGGCTGACATCACCAATCTAGCCGCCTGATATAAATAAACAGATTAAAAACCAAGGGGGAATTTCCCCAAAATCAGCAATATTTATCCGTCAGGAAACTCTATTTTAGTTATCTGTAAAATGAATCTTCCAGAATTTGATTTACTGTAGAACTAGCTTTAATTCTTTGAGAGCATTCTTGATTTCTAACATCAATACCCCTTGTTTAGCACTTTTACTAGCTAAAACTAGGAAAACGGCATCTTGACCACAACCTGTTAATATGCTAAAACCGTTATCACCTTCTACGAAAATTCTCTCAATACTACCTCTGGCTAATTCCATTCCAATTCTTTCACCTAAAGATAACATAGATGCGGACATGGCTGATACTCTTTCTTCATCCATTCCACCGGGTAGACTTGCTCCTAAAGGTAAACCATCTGGAGTTACAAGCGCTGCTCCTTGTACATCGGGAGTACCACTAACAAAGTTTTGCAAAATCATACCGAGTTTTTGTGTGTTAATAGCCATGATGATTATTCTCCATTATGTTGAATTGGGAACCGAGGATCAAATCAAAACAAATACTAAATTAAACAGGGTTTTTTACCTCTAAATCTAGAATTTTATTTTCAAGGGGTAATTCTCATCCATGATTTTCTTTCAGGAAAGAATTGGCTGTTTACATGATGTTCCCGAATTGATCTTCTCATTTCAGAAAACGGTGTAAATTAATGCCTGTTGACTACTGTTCTTGTGATTTAAATTATGCCTCAGTAACAACTAATATAGTACCGAAAAAATACTGAACTTGAGTTTAACTTATTATAAACATAAGTTAAGACTATGTGTAAAGCTTCAAAAGGATTTAATGCTCTAAAAGCCTTATTTAGTAAAGTTTTTTGTTGTTTAACCAGCATTAGAATTTCTTTTATAGTATTAATTTTTGTAAAATTAGTAAATTTACTCAGATAAACATGGTAAAAGCAATAATCTACAATTCAGTAGTATTAATATCCTCACATTAGGATTAAGTACCGTAGGGCATAGGGGAACTTACGCTACAGGAGATTTGCCCTCTTGGGGGATTGGTGTTAACCCGTCGTCTAACGGTGAGTCTGGTAGAATCCCCGCGTCTTTAGACGCGGGGAGTGTCAATATCTAAATAGCTAAAAAAAGTATTTGCTAAAATAGCTGCTTGTGTACGATCACGGAGATTGAGTCTATTTAAAATATTTGTAACGTGATTTTTGACTGTACCCTCAGAAATATAAAGTTTTTTGGCAATTTCTCGATTATTATCACCAATAGCAATTAACCGCAAAACCTCTTTTTCTCTGGGTGTAAGCTCTGCTAAATTCTGAGGTACAGATGGTTGGGGTGGAATAGGATGAAATTGAGTCAGAAGTTTTTTGACTATTCCTGGTGCAAGTTGGGAATATCCTTTATCAACTGCACGAATAGCAACTGCTAATTCTTCTGATGGTGTATCTTTGAGTAAGTAACCCATTGCACCATTTTGTAGTGCGGCTTTGACATATTCTTCATCATCAAAAGTTGTTAAAATTAGGACTTTACTTTGTGGGAATTGGTGATTAATTTCTCTGGTAGCAGCAACTCCATCCATTATTGGCATTCTGATATCCATTAAAATGACATTTGGTTGTAATTCTTTAACTAAATGAAGTGCAACTTGACCATTTTCTGCTTCACCGATAATTTCTATATCGGTTTCTAATTCTAATAATGCTCTTAAACCTTGGCGGATTAAACTTTGGTCATCTACAAGTAAAATGGTGATCATGTTAATTGGTAATTGGTAATGGATATTATTGCTTCAGCTATATAACAGGAAATTGAGTAATTATACCATCTATTTCTGTCATTATTTTAATTGTCTCCGTCAAGATAATAATTATTTGTTGATAATAGGTAATTTCGACATCCGATAAATAACCATTAGCACTTTTTCGGTCTTTTAACCATTTATCTAATACTTGATATCCACCTATTTTAAATTCCCATACTGTTTGAGAAATACCAGAAAAGTAACAATCTTGATTAATGGCAATTTGCCGTTTATTGGGGTTATATTTAATTTGCGTTATTTGATTTTTGCCATCACCTTGATAATGTATAGCCCCTCTTTCTTCTCCATTAAATAGTGGTAAGTTACCAGTGGTAGAAGTTTCGGATTTAGTTATGGGAGTCGGGGGAATATTTTTCATTAAATGTAAATTAACTAATGTTTCTCCTTTAGTAACTAACTGATTAAATAATTCATTATTGCTAGTTAAAGGAAGACGAGGAAAATCAATCTTTAAAAACTGAGAGTATCTTTCTCGATATTTGGGAGAATGAAATACGGCATAAATATAATAAAAGATGTTTTCTGGTGTGGGAATATAACCTAACTTTGCGTTAATTGCGGTGATAAATTCAGAAGAAAAGTTAGGTTTTCTTTCTTGTGATGTCTCATTTTCTGGGTAAATGTACAGAGGAAATAAATAATTAATTTCCTTAGTTTTATTAGAAATAGGACAAGATTCTATAATATGTTGACTAACGCCTATTAAATACCATTCACCAGACTGGGATTGTTGTCTAACAGTAATTAATCCCAAATTATCACCAAGAACCATATTTTTCATGACTTCATTTCTAGGCATACAAATAAATCCTCTGGATTTACCTGTATAATAGGTATATCTGATATCAAAAGGACGATATAAAATAGGTTTAATTAATTCATGATCAATCATTAAATTCTTAGTTGCTTTCCCTTTTACTTTTTCCTTAACTCTACTTTTTTTAATATCATCCTGTGCTAAAGCAACCTGCCAATCTCTGGTATCTTTACCTAAATCATATTTTTCTCTGGCTGTTTCTGGTGGTAAAAATGCAAAATCATTAACTATTGTTTCCACATCTTCAGGAGTTTTTTGAATTGTTAAAGCATCTCGCGCTGTAACAATTCCCACAGAATTAACTGGCATAATATCAGTTATTTTCCAACCTTGATTATATTCCGCTAATAGTTCTGTATTGTGAGGAGTGAATAAATAAAATGGAGAAATAGGATTAATTTTTTCCCATTCTACTGTTTTTATGGTTAATTCTTGCAATAGTTGATATTTATGATCACGACTTCCCCATAAATCATAATAGAAAATACCATTTTCTGGTTTATGTTGTTGTTTAAATATCACCTTACTTTCGGGAATATCTTTCACAGCAATTAAAATTGATACACCTTGTTGAATATCAAAGACATTTTGATCTGGTGTTCCATCGGGAGAAACTTCTTTTTTCTTAGCATTACCATGTAAATTAACAATATAAATGCGGTTAAAACTTTGTAATAAATTTTGACGCATTCCCCGAAATGTGGGATTATCTAAATAACCATGATTGGTAACAAAAGCTAAAATTCCCACACCAGTTCGATCAATTCTCCATTGTCCAAAACGGATAAATTTGACATAATCATCTTGTAACCATTTGGAATTTTTTTCATCTAAAGATAGTCCATCTATTTGATAATAATCTTTCACTAATCCTTCTATCCATTCATTTTTATTTTCTGAATGTCCAGAATAGGGGGGGTTTCCTAAAACCACATGAATAGGAATTTCTGTTTTAATTGCTGCTGCTTGGTTTACTTCTGCTGAGATATATTGACCTAAAATTAATTCTGATTTTTTCACTCCTTCGTTTAAAGCATTAGTTAAAAAGATATTTAATCTTTCTTTTTCTTGGAAACGATAACCTAATTTTTCTAATAATATTCCTAGTTTTAAATGTGCAATTGTATAAGGAGTCATTAATAACTCAAAACCATATAGACGCTTGAGAACTTGTTTATCTCTAAATAACTCATTACAATTTTTAACTCCGTATTTTTCAAAATGATTATAAATTTGTTTAATGACTGTAAATAAAAAAGTTCCTGTTCCTGTGGCAGGATCTAAAATCGTGACGTTTTTACTACCTAAACCATCATCTAAACTAAAATCATTTTCTAAAATATCATTAACTACTTTGACAATAAAAGATACTACAGGTTCAGGAGTATAATAAACTCCTCTACTTTTTCTTAATGATCCTTCATAAGCGGCTAAAAATGTTTCATAAAAGTGAACTACGGGATCTTGTTTTCTGATTTCTTGTCCAAAGTTTTGCAGGATATTAACCATGTCAACTTTAGCCAAAAGTTCAATTAAAATATCAATTGTCCAGTTTATTTTACTGATCATATTTGTAGAAATTACGGTACTAAATAATCCTTGTAAAAAGGGAATTTTATCACTAATATAAATACTCACATTTTGCCGATTAAATTGATAGGTGGTTTTTGTTTCACAATGACCAACTCTAGCAGTAAATAAACCATAAGCGATAGTTTGAGCGTACATATCAGCAAAGTGATCATTATCTAAATCAGGTAATAGTAAATCTTGAAAAAGTAATTTTAATTCAGTTAATTCTCCTGTTTGTTGTTCAGTTTTTAAGGCTTCATTAATACTATAGCGAATGGCTTTAGTGACAGATGCCATTTCTTGTGCTAATTCATAATAGTTATTAATGGTTTTTTCTTGTTTATTAAAAAATGAGTTAATTAATGCTGCTGTTGTTGATATGTCAGTAACAGAAATAATTTGATTATTTTCAATTGTGGCTAAGGTGGCTTTTAATTGTAGTTTACCGTCAACATACCAATGAAACTGGAGATAGTTAGTAAGAATAAGATTTTCACCAATAGATGATTCTAAATAGCGTTGTAATTGTTCAGTTTTTTCAATTTTATCTAAATTTTCTCCGATTTTTTTAGCTTCAATATAACCGAGTAATTGATTATTTTTTCTGACGGTAAAGTCAGGAATACCAGCTTGGTTTCCAGTTTCTTCAACGGTAGATTTTATGCCCATGATACCATTATCAATCAGATTTTTTAATGTGGGGTAATGGGTGCGTTCACTGCCTTTTTCTAGGTCGGTTTGGAGTTGCTGTAAGTAGTTTGTAAAGTTCATATATTTTATATATTCTTAAAAAAGATATTTTATATTATTAGGACTTACGCAAGATATAGCTGAAACCCTTATTCTTCTGTAGGGGTAATTCATGAATTACCCCTACTTTCGTTCCGTTGTGCGTAAGTCCTGATTATAATTTATTGGCACTCGAAAATAATTAATTTAATTATTTTCTTAATATTTAGAATTTCAGATCCCCAACTTATTAAAGAATTAGGGGATATATAGAAATCCTAAATAAGATATAAACACCTGGTTCTCTCTACCCTCTGCGCTCTCTGCGTCTCTGCGGTTCGTTTCAAAAATTCCCTTTATAAGATTACTAAATTTTATTCTACCTTATCATAAAGGAACTTGCACAACAATTTGACAACCTGCTCCTAGTTGGGTATTAATTGCAAATTCGCCTCCTAATGCTAAGGTGCGATCGCGCATACTTTGTAAACCAAACCCAGTAGTATTTTGCTCTAACTCAAAACCTTTACCATTATCCTTAATAATTAACGTTAAATATGATAAGGTTGTGATTAAGTCTATGTTAACTTCTGTAGCTTGGGCATATTTAGAAATATTGGTTAATGATTCTTGAATAATGCGATAAATAGGCATACTAATTTCCATAGATAATGGAGATACCAGCGATATTTGACAATTAGGAAAAATCCCAGTAGTGCGTTGAAAATCTGCGGCTAAAACTGCAATTGCTTGTTCTAAATTTTGCTCTTGTAAAGGGTGGGATCTCATTTTAGAAACAGATTGACGGACATCTTTTAATGCTTGTGAACCGAGTTCTTTCGCAGTCGCTAAAAAATTCATAGCTCTAGGAATATCAGATTTTGATAATTTGAGGGCAGTTTCTAACTGTAAATTTAAGGCTGTGAGAGAATGTCCTAAAGAATCATGAATTTCTCTAGCGATACGGTTACGTTCTTCTAAAGTAGCTTGGTTTTCTATTTTTAAAGCATATTCTCTTAATTTTTGGTTAGCAACTGCTAATTTATCTCTACTTTCTCTCTCAGATAAAACAGTATTCATTAATAGCAAAGCAAATACTAAACTCAAACCAAATAAAACTGCTAAACTAAAACTAAAAAACCAAAATCTTTCTTGATTTAAAGGTGTAATTTTTCCATTGGGTATGCGCTGGATGAGACTCATAAGGAATAAAATAAATGATAAAAAAGTAACGGTTAATCGTCCTGGAAGTTGAAAAATTAAGCAACTACGAGTTACTAAAATTAAATAAAGAAAGGGAAAAAGTCTAGCACTTCTACCTCCAAAAAATCCAGTAATGAGAATTAATACTACTTCAATAGCTGTATAGATAACCTTATTAATTTTATTGTGAGTAGGTAATCTTAAACCCATCAAACCAAAAATTGTCAAACTACAAATTGTCAGTTCTGGGAAAATTGCCGAAAATTTTGGTGAGGGTGATGGCATTAACGCCATTAATGCGGAAAATCCTAATAATAACCATTCTAAATAAAGGAGAACTCGAAAAGGATGATTATTGAATTGGATGGGAGTTTTCATAATATTCAACCATTGAAAAATTTAACCAAACTTAAAATATTTTTATCATAATTCAAGTTAAAGTAGATATAATAAAGATATATTAATGGTCATATCATGACTAAAGTAATGGATGTAAACGTGACTTTTGCCTGATGTCGTTAATGGATTTCAGTTTTTATAATAGAAAGATAGAAAATGGAAATAACCAAGAGGTAATTATGAAATTGAAAACTTTATCACTACTGATTGCTACTTTAGCTTTAACTTTAACCGCAACCCCCTTTGCAGTACAAGCACAACAAAATGCACCTACAAATAAACCTGCTCAAGAAATGTGGCAAAAGGGTTCATTCCAACGTTTGAATTTGACACCAGAACAAAAGGTGAAAATGCAGGAAATTGGCCGCAATACCCGCACCCAAATTGAAGCGGTTTTGACACCAGAACAAAAAGCTAAATTAAAAGCTGCCATGGCAGACGCTAAAGCTGAACGACAACAGGGGCAACGCCAGAGTAGAATGAAAGCAAAAAGAGATGTTTTTGCTTCCTTAAATTTAACAGAAGCACAGAAAGATCAAATGAAACAAATCAAACAGTCATCTAGACAGCAAATGCAAGCTTTGTTAACTCCTGAACAAAAAGCACAGATGAAACAATTCCAAGAAGAAATGCGTTCTCGTCGTCAACAACGCCAATCTCAATAATTAATTTTTAACTTGAACTACCCACACTGACCTGACGGTACAGTGTCGGCTTCCTGTCCAGCAGTAAATTTAAAATCTAAAATCCAAAATAAATCACAAAAAAAGAGGGTTTTTCCCTCTTGAAAAAATTATTTAGAAATGTAGTGAGTTGTCATTACTGACAACTATCAATAATTATTCTTCAGTAGCTGCGGGAATTTCTTCTTCAATCTCTGTCGCTGCGGGAATTTCTCCCTCAACTAGAGCATCCACAGGTGCGACTTCTTCAGCTACGGCTTCTACTGCTGTAGTTAGACCTTGCTGTTTAGCAAGCAATTGTTCCCGATACTTAGCTGCCATTTCTTCGGCCTTATCATAAACCAAATCACGGTTCTTGATCATGTCACCGGGTTCGGGTTCTAACTGTTTGGTAGACAGTGAAATCCGTCCTCTTTCAGCATCCAAGTCAATAATCATGACTTTGACTTCATCATTAACATTGAATACACTATGGGGGGTGTCAATATGCTCGTGGGAAATCTCAGAAATGTGTAGTAGTCCGCTGACTCCACCAATATCAATGAAAGCACCGTAAGGTTTGATACCGCGAACAGTACCAATGACCACTTCACCAACTTCCAAACGGTTCATCTTACGCTCAACAAGCGCTCGACGATGGGAGAGAACTAGGCGGTTACGCTCTTCATCTACTTCTAGGAATTTTAAGGGTAGTTCTTCGCCTACTAAATCTTCCTTGGGTTTGCGAGTGCTAATATGAGAACCGGGGATAAAGCCGCGTAGTCCTTCAATTCGCACTAATGCTCCGCCTCGATTGGTTGCGAAAACGCCAGAACGGACAGTAGCATCTTCTGCTTGTAACTGCCGTACCCGCTCCCAAGCACGCATATACTCAATCCGACGAATTGAAAGGGTAAGCTGACCATCTTCATTTTCATCTGTAAGGATGAAAAATTCCCGTGTTTCGTTTGATTGTAAGACTTCTTCCGGGGCATCAACCCGGTTAATAGACATTTCTTGTATGGGTATATATGCTGCGGTTTTCGCACCTATGTCAATCAGAGCGCCGCGCGGCTCTATACTGAAAACTGTACCCGGTACGACATCACCAGGGCTGAAATGATAGTCGTATTTATCAAGTAGAGCAGCGAAATCTTCGTGAGTAAATCCAATTTCTGGGGCGGTTAAATTCTGATTGACCATGCTAATGTGTTCCTGGTTTTAGTCTCCGTAAAGGTTTTGTCATAAATGCAGTTTTTATGTAAGCGGTTGAATAAACTTTTCCTCTTACATTCCTGTTTTATCCTAGCTTAGAATAGCTAGTCTTAACACATATCAACTTCCAGATATAAAATCATATCATATTCAGGAGTCAGGAGAAGAAAGAAGTCGAGAGAAGAAAGAAGAAGATAATTTTTCTACTCAATACTACTCGGTTAAGGATTTTGACTTTTTCTTTGAGGCAGGGAGAGGAGTTTGCAATTTTCTCCCCTGCCACCTGTTTCCCACTCCCATGCAGTCTCAACTGTCAATGGCAATTATATCAAACTCTGTGATATCAGCAGTGTCTGTGAACACCCGATTGCCGATTTTGCAACCCATTAAGCGTAAGTACCAGTTAATAAAGGGTGTACCTCGCAGCATTGCTACTAAGAAAGCAACTGCTAAGGTTTAATGAATACAAGTTACTAATTCTGAGCGAAACACAAAATTTGACCATAAGGGGCTTTCTGTCGGTCTATATCGTCAGGTATATAAGTAGCTCCTGCCTTAAAAATTAACAATAACCATCATAGCCACACAAATCTCCCCAGCTATCGCCTAAAATCAACTCTTAAGACAGGCTAAGATTAAAAGACCACAGCTAAAAATAGGCGATTCTGTTGATATGAAAATTTATGTTAGTGCAGATATTGAAGGAATTGCGGGAATTGCTGATTGGGACGAAGCAACTTTGGGTAAGGAAGGATACGAAATATTTCGAGAACAGATGACCCGTGAAGTTGTTGCTGCTTGTGAAGGGGCGATCGCTGCTGGAGCGACAGAGATTATTATTAAAGATGCCCACGATACAGGCAGAAATATTGACCCTTCTCAATTACCATACCCAGTACAACTAATTAAAGGTTGGAGTGGTCACCCTTATAGCATGGTACAAGAGTTAGATTCTAGCTTTGCGGCCTTAATTTTGATTGGTTATCATTCCCCCAGTGGTTCAGGACAAAACCCCTTAGCACATACATTTAATCCCAATATCAACCGGATGTTATTGAATGGTCAACCTATAAGTGAGTTTCATTTAATGACCATGACTGCGGCCTATGAACAAGTGCCTGTGGTATTTGTATCTGGTGATGCGGCTCTATGTCAATCGGTCAAAGTCTATAACTCTAAAATTGAAACTGTCTCCACCATTAAAGGTATCGGTGAGTCAGTGTGGGGAATTCACCCGCAATTAGTGCTTGAGCAAATTCAAGCAGGTGTCACACAGGCATTACAACAGCGAAAACAAATTCAGGTGCAACCCTTACCGGAGTATTTTCACTTTGAGGTGGAATATAAACATCCACCTCTTGCCTACAAGTATTCTTTTTATCCAGGTGCAAAACTAAAAGGTGAACAATCAGTTATTTTAGAAACTAATAATTGGTTTGATATCATCCGCGCCCTGTTATTTATTGCTTAAAGTAACGTGAATATGCTAAATTTCACCTTTACATAGTAAAACCTAGTAAACTTATGACTCTAGTTGTATAATTAACCAGTCCCTCCAATCAAAAAAAACTATTTTGAGAATTGGTCATTAGTCCATTTATTTTAGCTTAATCAGGTATATATGTGGCAACAACAAAAAAAAGATAGTCTTATCATCAATTTTTCTTTATTAATGGCTGTCACTACCACTCCCTTGGTAGCAAATTTATTAGTCTCCCTACCTGTGGACGCACAAGAGGAAAAATCTCAAAATAATAGTCCTGATAGTACAGCTAGTCCTGCTAGTTCACCTAGTCCTACTAGTTCACCTAGTCCTGTTCGTCCTACTTTTCCCCTACCAACAAAAGTAGAAAATGGGACTGTAGTGAAAATAGATGGTTCTATTAACTCGATAATTGTTAATCAAAGCCTGAAAGAGAACTTTGAAAAAAAGTTTTCGGGAACTCAAGTAGAGATTTATATTAATGGTAATGAAGATGCCATTAAATCAGTTTTAAATGGTAAAGTTGATGTAGCAGCATTAGGACGCAAACTAACTCGAGAAGAAAAAGCCCAAGGCTTAGAACAAATTTTAGTCAGACGAGAAAAAATTGCTATTATTGTCAGTACGAATAATACCTTTTATGATTCTTTAACTAGTGAAAAATTTGCCAAAATTTTTCGAGGAGAAATTACAGATTGGTCGGAGCTAGGTGGTAATCAAGGTAAAATTAGATTTATAGATCGTCCTACTATTAGTGATACTCGCAGTTCCTTTAAAGAATATGCAGTGTTTCAATCTGCTCCGTTCATGACAGGTGGTAATGCTGTACAAATGGTGGAAGATAACACACCCAACATTTTGAAAGAATTAGGTAGTGATGGCATTAGCTATGTTTTAGCTAATCAGATTTCTAAATTAGAAGATGTACGGGCGTTGAGAGTACAAGACTATTTCCCCAGTAATTCTAAATATCCTTTTTCACAGTCTTTTGTTTACGTTTATAAAAAAGATCCCAGTCAGAAAGTCAAGGATTTTCTGGGCTTTCTGCTATCTGAATCAGGAAAAGACTCCGTACAAGCTGCAAGAGAAGCAGAAGCATTAGCGATCGCTGCTAGTAGATTACAAACTATTTCCATCCCTACAGTTACACCCAATATAAACCTGACAACACCCTCTATACCTCCTACCCCTACCCCTACAGAGACCTCTACAGACACCCCTACAGCTAGTCCAACACCATCTTCTGAGTACACTCCCGAAATCATCATCACACCTGAACCAGTAGAAAGAGGCGGAGAAATAATGCTGGTAAATCCCTTTAGCAATCCCTCAATGATTACCAAAAATCTGAGGTTTTTCCTCCTATTACCTTTGCTGCTAATGGGTGGATTAAGCACCTTTATCCCTTTGTGGTTGAGGAGAAGAAAGCGATTAGCTAATGAAGAAAATGAAACTATTACCGCAGCAGGAGCAAGTCCTACCCTATTAGATACAGAAACAGTGATTGCAGTTACTAATAACCATCAAAATGGTAATGGTTTAAATGGGGCAAATTATTACAAAGAAGAAAATTCCCAGGAAGTAACAGCAATTGGTAATGTAGCACTTCTAGAGACACCAATAACAACTCCCACAATTAATCAAACAAATAGAGTTTCTGACCTTGATTTCGATTCTAATTTGGATTTAGATTTAGATTTAGATTCTCACCTTGATTTAGACTATACTGAAGAATTTTGGGATATAGAAGCCCCTGTAATTGTTGTTAGTAATCACTATCCACAAATTCTCAATATTGGCCAGAAACCAATTCAACACAATACCACTAAAAAAGAACTTCATAGTCAAGTATTAGAAACACCTCAAGCACCACCTCAACCTAAAATTACATCGCTATCTGAACTATTGGGTATTAGTGCTACTTCTACATCCACGCAACAAGATATTACCCTATCAGAATTCCCAGATATCAGCCCTACACCAGTTAACCAACCATCTCAAGATCAAGATTTATCCGACTTACCATTAGAATTAGGACAGGCTTTAAATGCTATTAGTAATCCAATTACACTACAACCAACACCTGATTTAGAAGAAGTCATATCTCCCACTCCATTACTTTCTAAAGCCAGCGATGACGATATAGCAATGGCCTTAGATGCAGAGATAGAAGCCTGGACTAATATTAATCAAATTAACGGAGATGGCAATACCAGAATTATTTTCACTCCCCGTACTCCCAAATGGGCTTATGTATCTTGGTCTATTGCCCCAAATCATCAACAAACATTAGAAAATCAAGGATTTAGATTTACTACCTTAGCAGTGCGTCTTTATGATGTCACTAACCTTGACCTCAGCTATCAGCGTCCTCAATTCATTCAACAATACGAATGTGAAGCCGCCTCCTATAGTCGTTATGTACCCATTCCCAGAGGTGAACGGGACTATATGACAGAGATTGGTTATATGAATCATAGTAATCAATGGTTGTGTTTAGCCCGTTCTGGTGTAGTGCGTATTTTCAGTCGTCCCAGTGCCAATTTCTGGTTTGTTGTGGATGCGGAATTAATCCTATATGGTGTGACTGAAGAAGGTGCAACTGTCACTTTTGATGGTCAAAAAGTTAAACTCAATCCTGATGGTACATTTAAGCTAACTCTTCCCTTTGTAGATAACTTTGCTGATTATCAACTGATAGCTACTTCTGCTAATAAGGAAGATACTAAAATTATTCACAAGAAGTTTTCTCAAGGATAAAAGCAAAAGGGAGAGGTTTACTAGAGGGGTCAAATTATTTTTGTCGAAACTCACGTTAACGGGACTTAGGCAAAAAACACTGTTAAAATATCCTCAAACTTGTATTCCAAAAGGGTTTTACCTCGTTTTGATTGGTTTGTTGTTATATCTAGGTTACAGGCGTTTTTGGGTATTTAATGTATTTCCCTTACTCCGGAAAGATTTGAGGCTTATTTCTTCCTCAAAAGTATTTAAGTCCCGTTAATTAAATGTGCGTGGTTTGAAACCCTTGTAGAGATGTTCCGGCGGAACGTCTCTACCTTATTGAGATGATTAATCATCCATTTCCTTTAATGTCGCTAAAGCAGAGGGTGATAAGCGACTGAGATAACGGAAGATCCAGTATTTGAATATGGTGTCTAAAACAACAGGAAATGTAGCGATAAAAAGGAAGATATAATTTCTACTTGCGGGTAAGCCTAGATGTGCTGCAAATCCTTCAAGTAATATTTCCCATCCATGTGGTGAGTGAAATCCGACAAATACATCTGTAAATAAAATAATTAAAAAAGCTTTAGCACTATCACTTAAACTAGAAACAATATTATCTAGAAAATATTGTAAAGAAATAATATCTCTTTTGCTAAATAAAATTACTAATACAAAGGACATAGATGCTAAAATATCTGCAAAAATATTACTAATAGCAATAGCACTTTTATGTCTAAATTCTCCTGCTATTTCCACGGCTTTTTCTCTAACTTGAGATTCTACATTTACTGAAGAACTATTGGTATCTGCACTTAATAAACTCTTAAATCTTAATTTTGCTGTAAATATTTTTAATTCACGAAATGCTTTTTCTTCCATTTCTTCATTCAGAAAAATAGCATGAGAGTTATTATTTATCTGCTGTTCTACCATAGGTAGAATAAATATCCGCTTAGATAGTTGAGTAGTTAGCAGGGGAATAATGATCAGCACTAATAAGAATCTAACAGCGATAGTTGTGCGCTGTCTAGAAATTTGATATTTTTTGATAAATTCTTCCTCAGCATTAGGAGATATCTCGCTGAAGATTTTTTTCAAGGTTCTACTAATTGATCTAGGTAATATCCCGGTTTTGAAATAACTAAATGGTTGTGAATTTACATCCTGATTAGATGATGATGATTTTTTCACGGTGGTCTTAATCTGAATAACATGATTAATACCTCTAACTATAACAATTAAAAAGGTTTATATTCAAATGTGAAATAAATACCATTTTCTTGCACTGTATTTCCTGTTCTATCTATTTTAACTAAGGGAATACCCCAGTCAATTCTAGAGACCTACTGCAAATTATACGTTTTTTAGAAAAACAAGTCCAGAATTCAGGGGTAAAATTACGTAATCTTTACATAAAGAGTAAGTTCAAAAAGAGCCTTTTATTGATAAAGGTAACTAGATATCAGCCATGAGAACTAGATTTTGTCAACAAATCTTAATATATTTTCCTAATTAAAGTAGGACTGGTATATTTAGTGTAAAAATATTTCTACTGAAAATAAGCTGCAAAGAAAATTATGACTTTATCTCCTAGCCTCAAAGGTGCATTTGCTCATCCTGTACTAAAAGTAATTAGCGGTTTGAATAATTTCAATGCTGCTAGTGTAGCTGCAACTGTAAAAGCGGCTGATTTGGGTGGTGCTACCTTTGTAGATATTGCTGCTGATGTGGATTTGGTGAAATTAGCTAAAAGCTTGACTAAACTACCTATTTGTGTATCTGCGGTTGAACCTGAGAAGTTTGTAACTGCTGTGGCTGCTGGTGCTGATTTGATTGAAATTGGTAATTTCGATTCTTTCTATGCCCAAGGACGCAGATTTGAAGCTGCTGAGGTTTTGGAACTAACGCGCCAAACTCGCGCCTTACTGCCAGAAATTACCCTATCTGTCACTGTTCCCCATATACTTACCTTAGATGCACAGGTACAACTAGCTGAGGATTTGGTAAAAGCCGGTGCTGATATTATTCAAACAGAAGGCGGTACTAGCAGCAATCCTATACACCCAGGTACTTTGGGATTAATTGAAAAGGCTGTTCCTACTCTAGCCGCAGCTTATGAAATTGCCCGTGTGGTTTCTGTGCCTGTATTGTGTGCTTCTGGTATTTCTAATGTTACTGCACCTTTAGCGATCGCATCTGGTGCTGCTGGTGTTGGTGTTGGTTCTGCTATCAACCAACTCAATAGCGAAATCGCCATGATTGCTGCTGTCCGTAGTTTAGTAGAAGCTTTGGCTACTGCAAATATTCGGGCATTGGCGTAAGAAGCAGGAGGCAGGAGGCAAGTTATTCATACTTTTGCTAAGTCTCTGATTAACTCAGCCCTGCTGGGTCATTTTTCACGGCTTAGTCTAAACTCTAGTCAGAATAGCAACACATTTTTTATTTTCTCAGAATCAGGAAGTTGTCGAGTTTCGACTACGCTCAACTACCGCTTTGCCATGCCCACCAGCTAGTCGAAGGGTCGAAGTAAGTCGAGATAATATCTAGGATTTCAGGATTTACAGCATAAAAAAGTTCGGAGTGAGGAATTAATTCCTCACTCCGAACTTGAATGTAGGGACAATTCATGAATTGTCCATACATTGTTTTTCACCTGATGTCTATTACAGTTGGGGGACAAACTGAGACTTATCAGGGACAACGGTGTACTCAGCCACAATTTGTCTAAATTCGTCACCGTCAATGGTTTCTTTTTCAATTAATAAATCAACCAGACGATCTGTGAGGTTACGATTTTCCCGCATAATTTTCTTAGCGGTTTCATAACATTCTTCTACTATTGTCCGCACTTGTGCATCTATTCTACAGGCGATCGCTTCCGAATAATCGGATCTGGTTGTCCAGTCCCGACCCAAGAATACTTCTCCTTGTTGACTTTCTAAAGAAACGGGTCCTAAATCGGACATCCCAAAGCGTGTTACCATTTGTCTGGCCATACCGCTAACTTGTTGCAAGTCACCACCAGCGCCAGTAGTTACTTCCGCCGCACCAAAAATGATTTCTTCGGCTGCACGACCACCCAAAGCGCCAGCAATTCTGGCTTTAATTTGAGAACGGGTAATTAAACCTTGTTCCTCATTAGGCATAAACCAAGTTAAACCCTGTGCTTGTCCTCTAGGAATCAAAGTTACTTTTTGAACTGGATCATGGTCTTTTAAGACTGTACCCACTAAAGCATGACCAACTTCATGATAGGCAATTAACCGCTTACTCTTGCTGTCTACCAGGGGAGTACCTTCCATCCCAGCAACTACGCGGTCTACAGCATCATCAATTTCTGATAAAGTGATGCCTTCCTTACGTCTTCTAGCGGTGAGAATAGCTGCTTCATTTAACAGGTTAGCGAGATCTGCACCACTAAAACCAGGTGTTCGTCGAGCGATCGCTTCTAAGGATACGCCAGGATCTAACTTCTTATTTCTCGCATGAACTTGTAATACTTCCAAACGGCCTTTAATATCTGGCGCATCTACATTTACTTGTCTATCAAAACGACCGGGACGCAACAAAGCAGCATCTAGGACATCAGGACGGTTAGTAGCAGCAATAATAATAATGCCAGTATTGCCTTCAAAACCATCCATTTCCGTTAATAATTGGTTGAGGGTTTGTTCTCTTTCATCATTCCCACCACCAATACCCGCACCACGTTGACGACCCACAGCGTCAATTTCATCAATGAAGATGATGCAAGGAGCGTTATCTTTTGCTTTCTTAAATAAATCACGGACACGGGAAGCACCCACACCCACAAACATTTCCACAAACTCAGAACCAGAAATACTAAAGAAAGGAACACCAGCTTCACCTGCAATGGCTTTTGCCAGTAAAGTTTTACCAGTTCCTGGAGGACCCACTAACAACACACCTTTAGGAATACGCGCACCAACGGCTGTAAACTTTTCAGGTTGTTTTAAGAAAGTTACAACCTCTTGTAATTCTTCCTTAGCTTCTTCAATTCCGGCCACGTCATCAAACTTGACTCCAGTTTTCGCTTCCATTTGGAAACGGGCGCGGGACTTGCCGAAATTCATCGCTTGTCCAGGACCACCGGGAAGATTATTAGAACGACGGAACAAAAAGAACAATCCCGTAATCAATAATACAGGGAAAACTAAATTACCCAAAAGTCCCCAGATTGCCCCATCATTTCGCATAGGATGGGCATCAAAACTCACTTGGTTTTGTTTGAGTTTTTGGATTAATTCAGGGGCATTCACAGGCAAATCTACACGCCAGCGTTGAGTGCGGTTTTCGATATCAGGATCATTTGCTTCAATAATGGCAGTTCTACCACCATCATAAAGATCCACATTGATCACCCGGTTTGCGTCCAAGTATTCTAGAAAACGCCCGTAGGTCATGCGGGTATTGGCTGCATTTCTACCTGTATCCGCAGGAGCGCTGGCAAAAGCACCTTGCCAGAAGAAAAAGCCAATCACCAGAGCCAATACTGACCATAGTGCTACAACTCTCCAAGAGAATTTCATCTTTAATTTGCCTCTAAATGTCAATATGCTATACAACAGATATCTGGAATATGATTTTTGTGATTACGGTGATTTGCGTAATTTATTTGATTGAGACGAAAAACTAATCCGTCACAGCCATTAATCATCAACATCATCAACATCATAAAAATCACAGTTCAGACGATTTTGTTTAATTCGAGTCTGAGAATGAGATGTCTTATGGCAGATCCACGATTTTTATCAAGAATCTTAATTAAACTTAACCTAATTCTAATACAAATTTGCCCTAGAAGCACAAGCTCAGAGTAAAAACCTGATATGGCAGGTGACTGTTGACGGTGGACTGTTACCTACTTTCCTAAACTCCTGACTCCTGAACTCCTGAATTGTGCTATATTACTTAACTTCCGTAATTTTTAAGGTATAGGGTAGATATTCTTTTTCCTTATAAGAACCAATCCAAATTTGATAAGTTCCTAGTAGCCATTCCCCAACAATACCTGGATTTTTACCGTCAAAGTCATCATTACACCAAACTCCACCGGGTCCCTTAATAATCATGGTTGTATCTGCTGGACTGTCAACCACCAATTTAAGATAATCAAATTTACTGGTAAGTTTGAGAGTATGATCTGGGTCTTGATCCACAAATCCCTTACAGGGGCCTGTGGGTGGTGTTTCTTTTTTTCCCGCTATGGTATCTCCTGATATTGCACCACCACTCATACCACGCACTGTCAAAGGATCAGGGGAAAATGGGTGTTGAATAGTCACATCGCCAAAAATGGGTGAAGCTGTTTGAGCATTAGCTACTGTATTAAACCCTGCTGTAATGCAAGTTATAATTATGATTCCTTGAGTAAAAATTGTTTTTGACATTGGTAATTATAGAAAATTGGTAAATATCTTTAACGACATGAATCTCAGATTTGAAGTTCCCTGAAAAAATTTCAGGTTCTGAATGCTGATATAGCAGGAGGCAGGAGGGAAAGCCTGATCCTATGTAATTTTTAAATTTCGGTTCCTATCTCGTTCAACTGCATACAGCTATATTAAATTAGCTTTTTAATATCGCCATAAACGGGATAAAACCCTCCATTAGCTTTTTTGAGTAATTGAATAAAATCTAGTAGTAAGATTTGGGCTTCTTCTGGTAAGGTGTCAATATCTTTAGATATTTCGGAAATTTTGATTACCATGATTAACTCCTCAATTGAATAATTTTTTTTGGTATGATCCTATTATAAACTACGCAGCAAAGATCCCCGACTTCTTTTCAAGATTTTTCTATCATATCCATAATCAATCTTAGAAGTTGGGGATCTAAATCAGGTGAGGTGAATATTTCGGTGGTGTATCTGTGATGGTTTTATTGTCTTCTCTTATTTACATTGATAATTGGTAATGGTTGGGTGAGATGATGGGAACAGATACAGGGTTTTTATAGACTAATTCACCATGATTTGATATAATGTAGAATAATCATCCATAATGATAAAAATTATGTCACATACTGGCTTAAATCTATTCATTCCGATGGAGTTACTAATTAACTCTTTAAATGCACTAAGTTTATCAGAAAAACAGCACCTTTGGCGTATTCTTGATGAAGCTATTGCTGATGCTGAAGATGAAAGTTGGCGAGAAGATAAGGTTAATTAAACGTTTGGGTGTTCTGGATACAGTTAAAATGGAAGATGTAGATACAGCAATTCAGATTAGTTTGGGTTTAGTAAAACTAGAATAAGTTAATATTTATTATTTGCAGATTTTAAAATTTTAAATGTCACCGTTTGACGAATATCTTCCCAATCTTATGCTGTCATTTCTGTTGGATTTCCTGAGTTTAATCCTTCTAAAAGCAGGGTTTGTAGTTGTTCTTTTGCTTTGGAGTTTTTGGTCTTGTCGCACTAATTCCCGAAAATATTCACGCTTCGCTGCTGTAACCTCTTTGCGCTACTTTTCTATATAATCGCGCATGGTGTCAGGTAAGGAAATATTCATAGTTTTCATAATGTGATTTCTTGAATATACTTTTTTATATTGTGGCGGTTTTTGTTATTTTCTGCCATTGGTAGAAAAACTATTCGTGATAGTTGGGTGGTTTGGGTGATGTTGGGTTTTCTTTGTGTTAAGCTAACCTACTTACTTTAGTTGTAATAAAAATAATTAACTTATCTATATAAAACTGAAAATAATTGCTATAATAAAAACATCAATTTGATTTATTAACTGTGATGACTATCAAAGAATTACTGTTACAAGAAATTGACAACACACCCAACGAACTTTTAGAAGATGTGTTTGGTTTTTTGCAATCACTCAAAACAGCACCACAAAAACCCCCAGCTACCTATCAAGAATTGTTAGCAAGAATAGATTACTTAGAAACAATAGTAGGTATTCGTAAAGGATTAGATGAATTTGATCGCGGTGAAGGGATTCCTGCGGATCAAGTTTTGGCAACTCTACAACAAAAATATAATATTCCTCCTCGCTCATGAATTATCAAGTTATTATTCAACCTACTGCATTTCAAGAAATTGAAAGTTCTTATCGTTGGATCTGTGATAATTTGAGTGCTGAAGTAGCAAATAATTGGTATTATCAACTTGAGGATGCTATTGCGTCACTAAAAAAATTTCCTAACCGATGCAGTATAGCTCCAGAATCAACAAAACTTGGTCGTGAAATTCGCCAACTATGGGTAGGAAAACAAAGAAAATATCGAGTTTTATTTGTTGTTGAAGATGATATTGTAGCTATTGTTCATGTTCGTCACAGTCGTCAATCTTATCTAGATGAAGAGTCTGAATGAGATTGAGTTTGTGAAGATTGCTTTTTTGAGAATGGGAAGAGGTGTATTGACGTATATCTTCTCAGTCCTGTGCTGTCATTTCTGTTGCATTTCCAGAGTTCAAACCTTCTAAAAGCAGGGTTTGTAGTTGTTTTTTTGCTTTGGAGTTTTTGGTCTTGTCGCACTAATTCCCGAAAATATTCACGCTTCGCTGCTGTAACCTCCTTGCGCTACTTTTCTATATAATCGCGCATGGTGTCAGGTAAGGAAATATTCATCCTTTTCATAATGTGATTTATGGAATAATCCAACATCATTTGATATAATGTAGAAAAATCATCACATCATGATAAAAGCTATGTCACAGGCTGGATTAAATTTATTCATTCCGATGGAGTTACTAATTAACTCTTTAAATGCGCTAAGTTTATCAGAAAAACAGCAACTTTGGCAGATTCTTGATGAAGCGATCGCTGATACTGAAGAAGAAAGTTGGCGAGAAAATGAAGAGACTAAAAAAGAAATTCAATTAGTCCGTGATGAATATGCAAATGGTAATTATCACAAATTTACTAATCTCAAAGAACAGTTAAAACAAGGAGCTATTCAAAGAGCAGAACGTGATTTAGAATTGGTTGACGAGTGGGTTAATTTGGAAGAAGAAGCGTGTTAAGTAAAGATGCTTTATGTTTTTTTGAAGAAAATAATCAATTTGAAATATTGGTAAATTCAATCCCATCAAGTATGCAATGATATCAATAGCTAGTAGGGTTATTAATGGTGGGTTATATTGTTGATAACCCACCCTACAGGAATTAAAAAGATATGAAATCAAACAAATGGATTGATAATTCTTACCTTATTCTCTATTAGTTGATTATGTTGCATATCTTCTGAGTAAATGATGGAACATTCATTTAATAAAGCTGTAGCTATAATCAAACTATCCCAATAAGAGTAGTTATATTTTGCATTGATTTCTAATGCTTGTATAACTTCTGTTGTGTTAATTGCCTGAACCGGAAAAGTATTCACTATATCTGATATGATTGTAATTGCATCTGTTTTTGATGTGAATTTTTTTCTAGTTAAAACATGAAATAATTCTCCTAAAACCTGAGTGCTAACTAGCAGAGATGAATAATTATTTTTAATTATTTCTGCAACTTGCTGAGATTTTTCTGGCGGATTTTTAGCATAGAGATAAATCCAGAGATTACTATCGAGAAAGATATTATTTATGATATTATCTGTCATAAATTTCTTCTCGATTAAATTTGTAGTCTGGGGGAAGTGGGAAGGAGTAGTTATTAACTCGCGCTAAGAATTGCTGTATTTTCGATTCTTGAGAATCTATTGGTTGTGTAGATTCGCTGGGTTCGAGAATCATTATTTGTATGGTTTTACCTTCTAATTCGGAACTTAGTTTTTCATTCAAAATAAGTTCACCGTTGGTACAGGTTGCTTGGATAATTTGCAGCATTATGAATAACCTTAAATCCTATATAAAATTTTTCGGTATGATCCTATTATAAACTACGCCCTGGGTGATAATTCTCAGGTGCAGTGAATATTTACATGATCGCCCTAAACATCGCTCGTAATGGTTGGGTGAGATAATGTGAACAGATACATGGTTTTTTAGTTGTAATTTAGAGTTATTAATGGTGGGTATTGTTGGGTTTCTTTGTGTGAACCCAACCTACTTGCTAAACAGTTAATTTTATTAACTATTCTTTCACAGAATCAAGAGACTTAATACTATTTTTTCTTATTAACTCTCTTTATTTTTGAATCGAATTTACTTCTTGTTTACTATAATGTCAGCTTTTTGTTGATGTGTGACAGTTATGGTGCGGAAGAAGGTATCTAAAACCCAATGACAATTGGGGATTTATTTTTTAGTAGGATCAGGAAACGGTTTGCCATACTCATCATTGATACTTGAAAATCTTAACTTGATGCCATTAGGCATTTCTGCACTGAATGTCATGGATTTTACAGCCCCTGCAATTGCCATAGTTGCGCCAATGCCAATTGCAGATCCAGACCCCCACAGAAATGGAACAGAGGCAAAATTACCAACTATCAACATGGAAGTTACAGCTATGCCAGCAATCAGTACGCCGCCACCCACTAAAATACCATCTACAACATTGCGAGCAAAATCTTTATTATTGCGGTTTTTTCGTGCTTCAGATAACACCGCGTGGATTTCGTCACGAGTCATCTCAATCCCACTACTAGATGAATGAGTAGCTTTTCCTTGTTCCGCGAGATTAATACATCTGAGAGTGAGAATTTGCACGCCTACATTCTCTCCATATTGTGCTGCAAGCACAAACAGTTCTAAAAAATTTGGATCTATATTGTATTTTTTTGTCACTGTTCTAACTCCTTTTCTTGGATATTAGTCATTTCAATGAGTTTATCCCACATTACGGAAAGTCTTGTTATATAAAGATTCCCAGATTTTTAGTTCAAATGAACCAATATAAGCCTATTGATAATTAACCCCACCGAGGTAAAAACCTAGATGGGGTATGACATTATTTTAATGCACCAACTCAATAGCCCGCTTAGTCAAAGCCTCCGCAGTCAAACCATTAAAAGCCATCAACTCACCCGCACTAGCCGTAGTTTCCCCACGCTTCCAGGCAAAAGAATCACACTTAGAATTACTGCGTAACATCAGACAATTAATGCGTATATCTGTGTTCTAATAATAGACTAACTTAAAGGAACGCGGATGAACGCGGATAAACGCAGATGGGTTTAGAAATTATGAACAACACGCTTTATCTCTACTTTGGGATTACCAAAATTAATTAATAGACATAGAGTGAGTCCAGTTGTTTTCAGATAATTCATACATTGGGAAAAATGCTTACTCTCCAGTGTTGTTACTGCCTTTAACTCCACAATAATAGCATTTTCTACCAACAAATCAGCCCTATAATTACCCACAACTATACCGTCATACCAAACTTCCAACATTTTTTGCTGCTCAACCAACAAACCAATTTTCCGTAACTCATGCGCCAGAGCATTTTCATAAACCGCCTCCAAAAAACCAACCCCCAAAGTATTACCCACCTTAAAAGCACACCCAATAATCTTGTCCGTAACCCCATTCAAATCCAATCTGCGTTTATCTGCGTTCATCAGCGTTCCCTCCAAATAAAAAAATCAGCAAATGTACGCAACCCAACGCCAAAACATCCTCGTTAATCTGCGTACATCTGCGTTCTAATTAATGCACCAACTCAATAGCCCGCTTAGTCAAAGCCTCCGCAGTCAAGCCATTAAAAGCCATCAACTCACCAGCACTGGCGGTAGTTTCCCCACGCTTCCAGGCGAAAGAATCACGCTTAGAATTACTGCGTAACATAATTGGTTCTAACATCGCCGCAGCGCCACCTGTCACACCAATTAAGGCATCTCCACCAAACAATTGCTCAAAATCGGCATCACTTAAAAAACCGCCATCTGGTTCAGAACAAGTATCCCAAGCTGTATCATGAGGACGATATAAACGGCGAGGATTAATAATAGAAATAATCTTCACGCCTATACCTTCAGTCTCTAAAAATGCCGCCGCTTCAAACACGGGAATTAAGGTCATATCGCCAATGACAGCAAATACAACCGTCTTCCCTCCTGCAATTTCATGTAATAAAATCGCGCCCTTTTCTAACCCCTCTGCTGTTTGTTTTAAAGTGGTTCTAATGGGTAAAGGAGACTTACTGGCTGTAATGACAATTCCCTTATTTTTTGTTTGCAAAGCCCAGTCATAACACCCTTGAATACTATTAGCATCGGGAGGAAATAAGGGAAATACATTTCCTGTTCTCATTAATGATGCAAAATAAGCCTCTATTTCTGGTCTTTGGTGTGTCCAACCGTTGCGCCCTTGTTCTAATGCCCCGGCTGTAAATAATGTAATTGTTGACGGTGTTTTGCGTCTTAATTCTGCCATTGCTTGGGTGACTGTTTGCCAAATTGGTAAACCATTGATGGCAAAAGATTCATAGGAACACCACAAAGTTCTCGCACCCATTAAGGATAAACCAGCGGCTAATCCTGCACAAGCATCTTCGCTCAAAGGTTCGTAAACTTGACCTCCTGGGGCTTGATTATATAAATCATCTGTTGTAGGATGGTTGATTTTTAATGCTTGGTTAATGTTAGCAATTCCTGATGCTTCGTTACCATCGGCGTTAGTCACCAGGAAATTTTTATCTTTATTTCCGACTATTCCTACTAACCTTCCCATTGCAGTTGTCGAAACTTTTGGTTCTCCCCCCACTGCATATTCTTCTAATGGTAATTGTCCGATGTCTGCTAGGGGTAATTCAAATTCTGTAACTGCGGTTTTGGCTGCTGGTCCACCTCCGGCGCGTTCGGCATTTGTGCGGACTGTTTGCCATGCCTCAGCAGATAAAGCCCGTTTTTGTAAGGCAGCGACAATATGGGGCGCATCTAAGGTATCTTTAGGATATAAATTATGGGATTTTGCACCTAAAGCATGAACCCCTGCCCCTTTGAGTTGTTTGATAATAAATACTGTTAATGTGCCACCTAAAGCAGAACGGGCAGCTTTATCCATGCCTACTAATACGGCTTGGGTAAATTCTAACCGTTTTTGGAAGGAGAAAGCGGTACTATCAACATAATCACCAGGTTGGTTTTGATCATCAAAGTCTTTAGCATTGACTAACACGACTTCGGCAAAACCGTTACCTTTCCAGTAGGCGATCATTTCATCGTTGTTTTTCAATGACACCATGCTATGATGTTCTTGGCTATAACCGTTCCAAACTAAGACGGGTAGGAAATTAGTTACTTGGGGATAGGACGTATTAAAGTGAGCCATTGAACTCATGATGTAGGGTTCACCTAGTCCTCCATCTCCTACAGTGAAGGGGAAGAGTTTGTCACGGTGCAGGAGTGCGGCGGCCATGGCGAAATGTTGCCCTTGTCCCAAGGGTCCAGCAGGTGCGAGAATACCGGGAATATAGCCGGAAAGGTGTCCTAATAATCCGTGTTTTTCCCGAAAGCGATCGCGCAATTGTTGTACTGTAGAAATGCCCATGTCTTCTAAAGAACGATCTAAAAACATGGCACTATAAAAACCGGGGGCGTGATGTCCCACTTCTGTGATAATGTTTTTATGTCCCAGCATCACCAAAGCTGCATAAGCTTCCGCTTGACTGGCAAAACCGCCGGGATGTCCAGAAGCCTTACTACCAGTAATTTGTAGCGTCAGGTAGCGCAGGGCATCAGCAGCCAGTAAAGTTTGATATACTGCATTTGTATCTGTTGGGGAGGCGATCGCACTCTTACCCGATTCTATCGCGGGAGTAACACCATATTTTTCAAAATCTGGCAATGCTTCCCCAAAATATTGAATACCTTCAGAAAAATTCGGAACTGTGGAAGATGCGGAAGACGTAACTACTGTCATGCTGAATACCTTAATGAAATTTCTCTAAACTAGCCAGGAGTTTAATTTAACAAAAATTTTACATCTTTCTTGGATATAATAGTTAACAGCATTTTCCCAATATCACCATAAGCAGGTTAAATAGTCATCTTAGATAATTAATTATTTTTCCTTTCATGTCATTAAATCAGCGTTATTACCGATATACTCAAAATAGCTTAATTGCTTAATTATATAGGTAGGGATTTAGCATTGCTAAACCCCATCCATTTAGGTTTTTTTATAATCTTGTAAAAATTCAACTCTCAAGGGTTTATAGTTAAAATTGAGTTATTCTGTAATCAATTGTGTAACCATCACAGGAGTAAATTATGCAGATATTACCAAGACCCAAAGTATCACCAAAAATTCAAGTTTTAAACTGGATTTTTCGACCGATGAGTTATCTGAGAGAATGTGCTAAAAAATATGGAGAGATTTTTTCTCTAAAATTACAGAGTAATTTACCACCAATTCTATTTGTCCATTCTCCTGAAGCTATGCAGCAGGTGTTAAGTAATGATCATAAAGAATTGGCAGCACCAGGAGAATTGAATAGTATTTTTGAATATCTACTTGGTAAAAATTCTGTCATTAGTTTGAGTGGTAAAGCACATCAACGTCAACGGCAATTAATTATGCCTCCTTTTCATGGGGAAAGAATGCGAAATTATGGAGATATAATTGAGGATATTACCACTAAGACTATCAATAAACAACTACAAAATCAACCTTTTAATATTAGAAATGTTTCCCAAGAAATTACCCTTCAAATAATGATGGAGGCTGTTTTTGGTATTTATGAAGGAGAACGGGCTGAAAAATTGAGAAATTTACTTTGTGAAATAGTAGAACAAAGTAGTAGTCCTTGGAGAGTTACTTTTCTCTATTTTCCTAAATTGAAAGAGATGGTTGGTATTTCGGCAATTTGGAAAAAACAAATGAAGAAACAGGAAGAAGCTGACCAACTCATTTATCAGGAAATTCGAGAAAGAAGAGAAAATTTTGATCCTCACCGGACAGATATCCTAACTTTACTTATGTCCGCTAGAGATGAAGAGGATCAACCTATGACTGATGAGGAATTAAGAGATGAATTAATGACTTTATTATTTGCAGGTCATGAAACTACGGCTACAGCAATTTCTTGGGCTTTTTACTGGATTCATAAATTGCCTGAAATACGGGAAAAGTTATTAGCCGAATTGGATAGTTTAGGGGAGAACTTTGATTCTAATACTATCTTTAAATTACCATATTTAACTGCTGTTTGTAATGAAACATTAAGGATTTATCCTGTTGCCATGCTCACTTTTCCTAGACAGGTAAAAACACCTATTTCTCTTTGTGGTTATCAACTTGAACCAGGGACAATTATCATGGGTTCAATTTATTTAACTCATCAACGAGAAGATATTTATCCAGAACCAGAAAAATTTAAGCCAGAACGGTTTTTAGAAAGACAATTTTCACCCTATGAATTTATTCCTTTTGGAGGAGGTTCAAGACGCTGTATTGGTTTAGCTTTTGCTCAATTTGAAATGAAATTAATATTAGCTAAAGTTTTGAAAACATGGTCAATGAAATTAGTTGATACTCATGAAGTTAAACCACAAAGACGGGGTTTAGTGACTGGTCCTAATAGTCCTATTAATTTTGTAATTGAAAATATTCGTCAACAACCATCTATTATAGCAGAGGGCGGGAGGCAGGAAGCAGGAGGTGAAATACCTGTGCTGCTTGATAGCGCACCCTAGCGTAAGCCATGTTTTGGGTTTTCAGTTCATATCTCATTGCACTGTATATCGCCATACTTTAAAAGTAGCAAAAGTTAGATTTAAATTATAGGAGATTACCCCCTGGCTATGTAAACCAGGAGTTAAAAAAGTAAATAGAGATTTACAACCGTTGCAACAAATTTACACCATGTGTATCAGTCCCACAGGTATTAAATAAATTAAATTTCTCTGCTAATTGTTGTACTTCTTCTGTTTCTATAACACTGGGTTTCCATGGCTTGGGGTTATTATAAGCGTAAAAAGCTTCTACACCATCAATACCATAATCCGCAGCGACAGGAATTAGATCAAAATGCGATCGCCTATATCTGGCAGGATGTGCCAATATCGCTAGTCCTCCCGCTTCATGAATCGCTGTAATCACGTTATTTGCTTGATATGCCTTACCTACAGTGGGCATTTTTTGTAAATAAGGCTTCATGCTGGGATGTTCTAATTCAAAAGCATAAGCCAAAATGTGGACTTCCGTATTGAGAAGGTTAGCATTAATTTCTACGCCACTCCACAGATGAGGAGTATCTATACCTGGATTATTCCATTGCCAATCTTTTAGCCACGCTTGGGCGACTTGGTAGCCACTAACACTATGATGATCGGTAATTGCTAAACCTTTTAAGCCAATGGCGATCGCTTGAGTCATCAATTCACCCGGTTCTAGTTTGCCATCCGAGTGAACCGTGTGCATATGAAAATTAAATAACTTGGGACAACTTTGGGCATCAATGCTTTGGAATACTTGCTTAAGTAGTTCCTTAGAAACAGTAGTCCGGGCAAAATTTACAACCATAACCCCTCTACACAAAAATTACATTCTTTTCAAAACACCAACACACCACACCGAATAAATGAGATATAATCAATACCGCTAACTGGTAAATACGGTTACTTCCTCAATTCCAATAATGGATTTTTGCCATATATTACAACTACGTTAGCAAATATTAACGCTGATGGCGATGAGTATTTTTAATTACTTCCATCAAGAGATTTTGAAGTTTGTGTATGGGTTATCTCTGATTATTCCTGATTTTCCTTACCCAGTAAGTATTTTAGAGTTTTTTGTAGAGACGTTCCATAGAACATCTCTGTATTATTTATTCAGATATGTCACCATAAACCTAATAATTCACCAGCACCTGGTACAACTTCACCGATGACATTGGCAGGGATATCCTGGGACTGAAAATGACTAATTACTTGTTCCCCTTGGTGGGGTGGCACTAATAACACAAAACCAATACCCATATTAAAAGTATTATACATAGCTTCCGCCCCCACAGAGCCAGCCGCCGCTAACCAATGGAACAGAGGGGGAATAGTCCAACTATTAGGTATCATTTTAATAGCTTGACCTGGGCTTAAACATCTTGGTAAATTTTCCGGCAAACCGCCACCAGTAATATGCGCCATGCCATGAATTGACAAATCTGATCGCAATGCGTCTAATACAGATTTTACATAAATTTGGGTAGGCGTGAGAAAAGCTGTCCCAAGAGATTCACCATTTAATAACTCTGGAGTATCAGTCCAAGCAAAACCACCATCGCTGATAATTTTCCGTACTAAACTCAAACCATTACTATGGACACCTGAACTAGCTAAACCAATAGCTACATCTCCTATTTGTACCTGAGAACCATCTAACATTCGGCCTTTTTCGACAATTCCCACGCAAAAACCCGCTAAGTCATATTCACCCACTTGATAAAAACCGGGCATTTCTGCGGTTTCTCCCCCTAATAAAGCCGCACCTGCTAATTTACAACCTGTAGCTATTCCTGCCACTACCTGAGTTAATTGTTCTTTATCTAGCTTACCTGTAGCCACATAATCAAGAAAAAATAACGGTTCTGCACCCGATGTCAACACATCATTAACACACATGGCCACTAAATCTATACCTACAGTATCATGACGGTTAAGAATGTGGGCTATTTTCAGTTTTGTCCCCACACCATCTGTTCCCGAAACCAAAACCGGTTCTTTGTAACCTGTGGGGAGTTGAAAGCAACCACCAAAACCACCCAGTCCTCCTAAAACCTCTTTTCTAAAGGTGCTGTGAACCAAATTACGAATTTGATCTACAAAAGCTCTACCAGCTTCAACATCAACACCTGCATCCCGATAATCCATGCCTAACTACACCGTTATCAATTTCTAAGTATGCCTATCATCACATATTTTCGGCATTAATTGTGTGCTGATTAATAAATTTTCTTGACTGGTAATGGTTGTAGCTATTTGTTGCTTTTTTATGGCGTTGGAATCACTACTATTTAAGATAAAACGATAAAGCCAAATATTGGAATCAATAAAGTATGTTGTCATATTACCACCGTTCATTTGCTTCTTCTCTAGTCAGTGGTTGAAAATTCTAAATCATTAGGTAGATTATAGCATATTGTCTGAATCAGGATGTCCAGGATTTTAGGATTTACAGGATGGGTTATTTTTGATGCTAGGATAGTGAGCGACAACTTAAGATGCATAAAATACATCATCATTATCTACTATTTATGAATCAAAAATTAACCATTGTTGAAAAAGTTCTTTAATCCATACACTGACATCGGGATATTTTTGATTAATAGCTGTTAATCTATTTTTCATATTCCTTTGATAATAACTTTGATATTCTAATTCAAACGGTTTAATTCCGATATTCCAATATCTATCAATTCCTTTACGATTTCTGAAATGGTTAAAGTTTTCAAAAAATCGTTTGAATTGTCTTTGATGTTCATCTGATGAGTTAGCAATACCTATGATATGAATATTCTTTTTTTGATAATCTTTTTCTATGCAATCTATAGAACGCGATACCCAAGTTGTAAAATTTACCTGTGTTCTATTTAAACCTTGTATCAAGAAAAAATTAGCATAGTATGATGTTACAAAACCCCAACTAAAATATCCTTGTTTAATCAAATTGTCAGCAGCACAAATATTTAAAATTGCTTTAGAAAGGAGTTTTTATATATCTGTCAGTATGTAATTATTTACATTGGAAATAATAAATCCTTTTTCATAATCTTCTTTGGATTTATACAGGTTTACCAAATAATTTTTAAAAGACGTTTTAGCATCGCTATTACAATTGCTAAAAGCAATAGCAATTTCCTCAAATGTTAATGACACCCTTTTAAATCTCCAAATTAATCTTTTTGCTAATCTCCAATCATCACTGCAAAATCTTCTCGAACTGCATTTTTTAACTTACTCACTATCTTTTCACCAGCTTTTTCTTGTGCTTTAAAACCACCACCACTTGGTAAGTTATCTCTATCAAATTTAAAGTCTTGAATTAGTTCCAGAACTTTAATGGTATTTTCAGTATTAAACATCTTGTGTTTTTGCATAACTACATTGAAAATCTCATAAAATGCTTGCATGAGTCCACCAAATCCAACGGTTTTTAAAATATATGATTTAGGATTATCCCATTGTTCTAAGAATACTGCTTTAACAGCACGGAAATATATTTCAAAAATTTTATATTGCTGTTCAAAACCATAATTAGCAAGTTTTCCTGTTTTCGGTTCTACATAATCTTTAATTTGGTTGACAAATTCATTTAAAGATATGCCAAAACCTGATTCTTCAGTGGTTCTAATTAATTCATATAAAGGACTTTCATCGGTTTGATTTAATCTAATAGCAATTTCTCTAGCACGTCTTTCAGCACTAACTCCTTCTCCATCAAAATCTTCAATATCTCCTTCTAACAAATTTATTAAATCTAAATAAAGAGATGCAGGAACACCTTTTTGAGTCTTGTTAATTATTACAAAAAGTTTTGCTTGATCCATCGCAGATAATCCCAAAGTAGCAATTACCATTAGTGGAAAATCAGGGTTTGCATCATAGCAACCATTGACTCTATGCTGTCCATCTATAATTAGACCGAGAGAATTTGTATCTTCTAATATGAGTAAGTTATCATTTTCTTGATAGTCAAATTTGCCTTCATCAATATTGACTAAAATAGAATTAGGTATAATACCCTGTTCTTGATTAATATAATTTTTAATTTCTTTGATTCTGGTTTTAGAAAATGACCTTTGATATCCTAATTTTTTATCATCAATTCTCCGAGAAACATCGAAACGTTCGTAAATCATTTTAACAGTAGTTACAAACACAAGCATGGGTCTCTTGTTTTGAATTAATTGAAATGCGGGAATTTGAATACTCATAAATAATCAAATGTTTGATTGTTAATGCGGATTCCACTATAACATATATCTTTAGTAATTTACCTAGAATAAAGAAAACAAGACATAGCAGGAGAAAAGCTAAATCATGATAGTAGCTGGTGATGTACCATTTTTTCCATAAAATGTTATGTCTAACATTATTCTACCTCCTATGTGTGAAATTGTAAAAATTGTGTTTCTTAAATATATTCAGCCCAAGCTATGTCATTCTGTAACAATTCCTTTACAACTAAACGCTAAAACTTGCTCAAAGCTGCAAAATTCAACTTATATTTCACCTATACAAAGCCAGAATACCAGTATTTTGATCCTCAGCAAAAGATAAAATAATTTCGTGGTTATTTCTCAGCATTAATTCTATAGTTTTAGTTGTACAGTTTCCTGAACGAATCCAAATTACTTTAGGTGGAAAACCTCTCAGAATTGATAATTCATTAAAATTCGTATCTTTAGTAAGAATAATATAGTCTTGGTTTTTGGCAATTTCCCACACTGTATAATCTGATTCTTGATCTAATTGCATTAAATAAAGATGATTAGAATTAGGATAAATATCAGCCAAAGAATTAACTAAATTGGGTGATAAATTATGATCAAAAAGTAGTTTCATGAATTAACTAACATGGTTTGACGTTCACGATCTGCTGCATAACTTAAACAGGCTAAAATATCTTCTTTGGTTAAATAAGGAAAATCGGCTAATATTTCTTCAAAAGTCATTCCTGATGCTAAATAGGAAAGAACATCATAAACAGTAATTCTCATACCTCTAATACAAGGTTTTCCGCTTCTCTTTCCAGGTTCTATGGTAATAATATTTTTGTATGACATCATGAACTCCTTATCAACATTATTACTTAGTTAATGTAAACTTTGCTTCTTAAATTATAAACTATAAACTACCTAACTAACTTCCTGCTAAACAACAGCAAATTCAGTAAATTTACGAGTTTCAGGATCATGAAATGCCAACACAATATCCTCTTTTGGTAAACCTTCCCTTAATAACTCAGTTGCAATACCTTCCTCTGTCCAATCTTCTTCAATGTAAATTTTCTCATTTTTAATTCTCACATAAACAGTAATACCTCTAACTTTACGATCATTATGCCAACCTGTTTGAAACCACAAATATTGATCTCTTTGTTCATCAAAAGCTAAAATACTATCAACACCGTCAGGGTTAGGTGTTTGTGATGCTAACTGTTCATATTCAGTCAGAATTTTCTTGATCACATTGCGATATTGATTTAATTTATCCATTTGATAATTACTTCATTAATGCTTGAAAACCTGCTTGAATAAAATGCCTATCAAAAGTTAATGCTTGGGTAACTTCATATCTTTTCATCACCACAAAAGAAATACAATCAACTAAACCCCAAGATTTATCTTGATGTTTTTTATATAAACTTAATGCTTCATCAAATAAATCAGGATTTAAACGAATAACTTCAACACTATCAGACGCTAAAAACTTTTCCATCAATTCAACCGCCTGATTTTTATAGTTATTTGATAAAGTGTTACCAACTTCTAAAAAAATTGCGTCAGTTGTAATCAAAGGATAATTTTCAAATTGTTCAGCAAACTGTAAAGCTGTTTGATGATATTGATCTCGTTTATTGATTAAAGCTACAATAAACAGAGTATCAACAAAAATTTTACTCCTCACTTACATCTCTCCCTAAACTAATCGCAACTTGCACAGAAAAATCTTCAGGAGCATCAATTGATATTTGCCGTAATTGAGACATTAGACTAGGCTTTTTAACTGGCTTTTCTGGACTACTTAATTGTTCAATTAGTCCATAAACTTGATTAAGTTCTTCTTGGGTTAAACCTTCTAATTTCTCTTGAATTATTTGTTTTGTAACCATAGTAACTTACCTAATGTAAACTTTACTTCTTAAATTATAAACCACAAACTGTCTATTTCTGACAAATTCGTTTACCAGTAACTCCTGTAACAATTCCCTTACAATAAAATAAAGAAAACAAGACATTGCAGGAGAAAGGCTAAATCATGTTAGCAGAATACCAACAACACACCCAAGAACGCGCCCAACTCAGTATTCCCCCCTTACCATTAGACGCAGTACAAACATCAGCATTATGTGAATTACTGAAAAATCCACCTAAAGGACAAGAAGAGGTATTATTAAATTTATTACGCGATCGCATACCCCCCGGAGTAGATCAAGCAGCCTACGTTAAAGCTGGTTTCCTCACTGCCATTGCTAAACAAGAAATTACCAGTCCTTTAATTTCTCCCATCGCCGCAGTAGAATTACTAGGAACAATGGTAGGCGGTTATAACGTCCAATCCTTAATTGATTTACTCAGTTCCCCTGTAGCAGAAACCGCCGCCACAGCATTAAGCAAAATTCTGTTAGTTTATGATGCGTTTAATGATGTATTAGAACTATCAAAAACCAACAAATACGCCAAAAGAGTGGTAGACTCTTGGGCGGCAGCAGAATGGTTTACCACCCGTCCCACACTTCCCGAAGCTATCACCGTCACCGTTTTCAAAGTTCCTGGGGAAACCAACACCGATGATTTATCACCCGCAACCCACGCTACCACCCGTCCAGATATTCCTTTACACGCCTTAGCAATGTTAGAAACCCGTCAACCGGGAAGTTTAGAAACCATTGCAGACTTAAAGAAAAAAGGACATCCTGTAGCTTATGTTGGCGATGTGGTGGGTACAGGTTCATCACGCAAATCTGCAATCAATTCAGTATTATGGCATTTAGGCAATGATATTCCCTTTGTGCCTAATAAACGCGCCGGAGGTTATGTTTTAGGAAGTGCGATCGCCCCTATCTTTTTTAACACCGCCGAAGATGCAGGTGCATTACCCATACAATGTGATGTTACAAAAATGGCAACTGGTGACGTAATTACCATCTACCCCTACAAAGGTGAAGTTACCAACGCCGCAGGAGAAGTAATTTCTACCTTCAGCCTCAAACCTGACACCATTTTAGACGAAGTTCGCGCTGGTGGACGCATTCCCCTGTTAATTGGGCGTACCCTCACCGACAAAACCCGTCAAGCCTTGGGTTTAGCACCCAGCAATTTGTTTATCCGTCCTCAAGCGCCAACCAATACCGGAAAAGGCTACACATTGGCACAGAAAATGGTCGGGAAAGCCTCTGGTTTACCAGGAGTGCGTCCAGGGACATCTTGCGAACCAATCATGACTACAGTGGGTTCTCAGGACACTACAGGACCAATGACCAGAGACGAGTTAAAAGAACTCGCTTGTTTAGGTTTCAGTGCAGATTTAGTCATGCAAAGTTTCTGTCACACAGCCGCTTATCCTAAACCTGTAGATATAAAAACCCATCAAGAACTACCAGACTTCATTTCTTCTCGTGGTGGCGTGGCTTTGCGTCCCGGTGATGGTATCATCCACTCCTGGTTAAACCGGATGTTATTACCGGATACAGTGGGAACAGGAGGAGACTCCCATACCCGCTTTCCGTTGGGAATATCCTTTCCTGCGGGTTCTGGTTTAGTAGCCTTTGCTGGTGCATTGGGTGTAATGCCTTTAGATATGCCAGAATCGGTTTTAGTCCGTTTTAAAGGAGAATTGCAACCAGGAATTACATTGAGAGATATTGTGAATGCAATTCCTTATGTAGCTATGCAAAAAGGTTTATTAACCGTGGAAAAACAGAACAAGAAAAATGTTTTTTCCGGGCGCATTTTGGAAATTGAAGGATTACCAAATTTGAAAGTAGAACAAGCATTTGAATTAACAGATGCTTCCGCCGAACGTTCTTGTGCTGGTTGCACAATTAAGTTAAGTGAAGAGACAATAGCGGAATATTTGCGTTCTAATATTGCCCTGTTAAAAAACATGGTAGCACGGGGTTATAGTGATGCCAGAACTATCATGCGGCGCGTGGCAAAAATGGAGGAATGGTTAGCCAATCCTGTATTATTATCAGCAGATGCAGATGCGGAATATGCAGAAGTAATTGAGATTGATTTAAACGAGATCAAAGAACCAATTGTAGCTGCACCCAATGACCCAGATAATGTTAAGTTATTATCAGAAGTTGCTAATGATCCAGTACAGGAAGTTTTCGTAGGTTCTTGTATGACAAATATCGGACATTATCGAGCAACAGCAAAGGTTTTAGAAGGTGCAGGTGCGGTAAAAGCGCGGTTATGGATTGCACCTCCGACAAGAATGGATGAACATCAATTAAAAGTAGAAAAAGTGTATGATATTTTCGTAAGTGCGAATGCGAGAACGGAGATTCCTGGATGCAGTTTATGTATGGGAAATCAGGCGCGAGTTGATGATAATACAACGGTGTTTTCTACCTCAACTCGTAACTTTAATAATCGCATGGGAAAAGGCGCGCAAGTATATTTAGGATCGGCGGAATTAGCAGCAGTTTGTGCGTTGTTGGGGCGTATTCCTACAGTTAAGGAATATCTGGACATTGTAGGGGAGAAAATTAATCCTTTTGCTGATAATTTGTATCGTTATTTGAATTTTGATCAAATTGTTGGTTTTGAGGATGAGGGGAGGGTGATTAGTAAGGAGGAACAGGCGGCTTTGGTATAATTTAGGTTAGGGTGGGTCTGGATGGACTCACCTGAATGTTTTGAAAAAGGTTAAAATATTTGCAGTAGCAAATAGAATTTAAACCCAAAGCGATTAAAGATTTACAGAAAATTCCTGTAAATGAAAGAGAAATCGTCGTCAGGCACAACCTGCAAAGGTGGCATCAATAGAAGCAATTGAACAGAGTTTAGTAGAGAATTTTGGAGACATCAAAGACCCAAGAGTAGAAAGAACAAAAAAACATAAACTGACAGATATCCTGGTGATTGCAATTCTGGCAGTAATAGGAGGAGCGCAAGGATGGGAAGATAAGGACATCACCGCACGGAAATCCGTCAAGTTTGGTCTGTTCCTATTTCGGCTCTGGGTGAACTTTATCAACCCAAAATCTGGGCTGGACTTCAAAGTGTTGTCATGGTTGTCCGGGAGCGTCGTCTTTGGAATCAAACCACTAGAGAGGTTCACTTTTATCTCTCTTCTTTACCCAGTGATGCTCAACTTTTAGGTCGGGCTATCCGTAAACACTGGGGGATTGAAAACCAAGCCCACTGGATTCTTGATTGTACTTTTGCTGAGGATTCTTGTCGTATTCGCTCTTGGAACAGCCCCCGCAATTTTGCTCTTTTACGACGCATTGCTCTCAATGCTCTCAATCGTGAACAAACTTACAAGCGTAGTCTTCGACAAAAAATGAAGCGTACTTCTATGGATAACAACTATATGATTCAAGTTCTCAGTTGTTGTTTTCTTGACTCTACTTTAGATTCCTCTCAACCCTTCTGTCAAGCCTAATTGAGATGCTCTTACCCTGTTAATAAGGCTACCGTGTACAGTCTAATCAAGTTGCCATCTAGGGTTTTAATGCCCCCAATTCTGGGGGAATAAGAATGTCAAATTCCCCCATTTTACCCCCAAACTTGGGGGTCACGGGGGCAGGGGATTTAGGGGGCTAAATAATCATACAACGAAGACAGATAGAACTTGTGTGTACACCGTAGCCTTAATAAGGGGGTAAGGGAGGATCTCGAGCAAATATGACACTTCTCAGACATCCTCTTACATCCTGAACATCCTAATTCAGACAATTATCCCATAGTTTGGTATGTTACCCTGTCGCTAACCGTACCCTACGTATCTTTTCAACTATAAAACCGGATGCCCATACAGGTAAATTAGTTAACATCCCAGTCAATAGGACTGCAAATCAACAAACTTCATATTCCCTAAGTCATATTCCCTAAGATGGATATGTGAAGTTTCTCCAGCTTATTTCCTATAAACTTCCTTTATAATGCCGCTATCATCTTAAAATATTGTTAATTTCTGCCACACTCCCGACCTTCAATTTACAAATTACCCTCAAACTATTATGTCTATAGGCTACGTCGCACTGGTACTTCATGCACATCTCCCCTTCGTCCGTCACCCTGAAAGTGACTATGTGCTAGAAGAAGAATGGTTGTATGAAGCAATTACTGAAACTTACATTCCTTTATTAAAAGTATTTGAAGGCTTAAAGCGAGATGGTATTGACTTTAAACTAACCATGAGTATGACACCTCCATTGGTGTCTATGCTGCGTGATCCTTTACTCCAAGAACGCTATGATGCTCATTTATCACAGCTAGAAGAACTTATAGAACTAGAAATAGAGCGTAATGTTCACAATGGTCATATTCGCTATTTAGCAGAACATTATGCTACAGAGTTTAATGAAGCGCGGGAGCTATGGGAACGTTATCACGGTGATTTAGTTACAGCATTTAAACAGTTTCAAGATAGTAATAACTTAGAAATTATTACCTGTGGTGCTACCCACGGCTACTTACCATTAATGAAAATGTATCCCCAAGCTGTGTGGGCGCAGATTCAGGTAGCTTGTGAACATTACGAGGAAACTTTTGGTAAAGCACCCAGAGGTATTTGGTTGCCAGAATGCGCCTACTATGAAGGTGTAGAACGAATGCTGGCGGATGCTGGTTTACGTTATTTCCTCACCGATGGTCATGGTATTTTATACGCCCGTCCCCGTCCCCGTTTTGGTAGCTATGCCCCCATTTTCACTGAACCTGGTGTAGCAGCATTTGGTCGAGATCACGAATCTTCCCAGCAAGTATGGTCTTCAGAGGTGGGTTATCCGGGTGCGGCGGAATATCGGGAATTTTATAAAGATTTGGGTTGGGAAGCTGAATATGAATATATTAAGCCCTATATCATGCCCAATGGCCAGCGCAAAAATACGGGGATTAAGTATCATAAAATCACTGGTCGTGGCTTAGGTCTTTCCGATAAAGCCCTGTATGACCCTTATTGGGCAAGGGAAAAAACAGCAGAACACGCTGCCAACTTCATGTATAATCGTGAGCAGCAAGTTGGGCATTTACACGGTATCATGGGTCGGCCGCCAATTATTGTTTCTCCCTATGATGCGGAGTTATTTGGTCATTGGTGGTATGAAGGTCCTTGGTTCATTGATTACCTGTTCCGTAAGTCATGGTATGACCAAAGAACTTATCAAATGACCCACTTAGCTGATTATTTACGGGCTAATCCGAATCAACAAGTATGTCGTCCGTCCCAGTCGAGTTGGGGCTTTAAGGGTTTCCATGAATATTGGTTAAATGATACTAATGCTTGGATTTATCAGCATTTACATAAAGCTGCGGAACGAATGATTGAAATTTCTCAAATCGAAGTAGAAGACGAATTACAGGAGAAAGCACTCAACCAAGCTGCGCGGGAATTGCTCTTAGCACAATCTTCTGACTGGGCGTTTATTATGCGAACAGGAACAATGGTTCCCTATGCTGTGAGAAGAACGCGATCGCACTTAATGCGCTTTAATAAACTATATGAAGATGTGAAACTCGGTAAAGTTGATAGTGGTTGGTTGGAAAAAGTGGAATTAATGGATAATATTTTCCCTAATATTAACTATCGTGTTTATCGTCCAGCATTTTGATCAGGAAATGAGGGCATAACGAGGTAAAAAATATACCTAAAAAATAAAACCCCTAGAATTTAACTGGGGGTTATTTTTATCAAGGTTTGGACAAATGCTTAACAGGTAGCAAGGTGCTTAAACATCTTGTTTCGTATTAGTATACTCTAGGTTAGAATTACCAGTTTTACAATAGACATCTGGTGAAAAAGAATCTGAAACCCTTAATCTGTCTAGCTGAAAACCTAATTTTCGGAGAGGTCTAATTCAGTGGGGGACCTACGGCGAATAGTTAAGCCGTCTTCACAAACACAGATCCAGCTTCAATCTTTGCCAAATAAGTCTTGAGCGGTTTTTTTGCTGGCTTTTGTTTTACCTTTCCATCACGAGCAAATTCTGCCCCATGACAAGGACAAACAAATTTATCTTGTTTTGATTTCCATCCCACAGTGCAACCTTCATGAGTACAAGTAGGATTAACAGCCATCAAATTTTTAGCCATCTTTGAAGTCCCCACCACCAAAACAGCACCAATTGGCGAATTCTCCACCAACAATTGCCCATTTTTATCTAACTCTTTCACTGTACCTACCTTTTGCCACCCCTTACTAGCATCATTAGAACTAGCATTAGCCGACATACTACTTTCGCCAGAGCAAGCCGCAAGAGCCACAGGCAGAGAACTTGCTAAAAACCCCAAACCCACCCAATTAATAAACTCACGCCGTTTCATAACTGATTTTAAAAATTACTGTGTGATTTTTCATCTCCCAGTCTATGTTATTTACTCAGCTGTTCCCCTACTTCTCCTCTAGATTTTCCAGATTCAGCATAATTATCCTGCCAAAACCCTAGCTTTTTCAGGCACAAAGACTAAAAACCAACCTCCGAAAAAAATTTTCATCAAAGTAGTTGACAAGGCAAAAAAGAATTGCTATATTAGTAAAGTGCCGAACAGAGAAAAACACCTGACGGCAACTGAACCGAGAAAAAATAATACTTTGAAAGAATAAACTAAACCAATCCTCGTCGTTAAGATAGTTATAGAGGATTTCGGAGTTTGAGATAATTTCGGAAGCAAAAGAGCAACAAACTCAAAATGGAGAGTTTGATCCTGGCTCAGGATGAACGCTGGCGGTATGCTTAACACATGCAAGTCGAACGATGTTTTAGGACATAGTGGCGG
>OGVQ01000015.1_pt1 | contig 53336 bp, 53 predicted proteins | sample 1575801 | NCBI WGS metagenome assembly OGVQ01 (sample SAMN07581550, study PRJEB24739) | freshwater metagenome | place: Singapore | collected 2015-04 | reverse complement strand
ATAGTCTTGTCTTTACTCCCACTAGCCAGGGTTTGACCATCGGGGCTGTATGCTACTGACCAAACCCAATCAGAATGACCAGTGAGAGTTTGCAGTAGGTTTCCCGTTTTTACATTCCACAGTTTGATAGTGTTGTCAGCACTCCCACTAGCCAGAGTTTGACTATCGGGGCTGTATGCTACTGAACTAACCCAGTCAGAATGACCAGTGAGGGTTTGTAGGAGGTTTCCTATTAATTGATTACTATTAACTTGTGGTTGTGATGTTGATGTCACCACAGCAGATGAATTTGCTTTCACAACTCCAGGAAAAATATCAACACCAAGATTTGTAGAGCGATCGCACCAATAACAATTACCAAAAGTTCTACTATAATAATGACTATCTACCCTGCCACAAATAGTTAAATTATTATTCCCTGTTCTTAAAGCCTCCAACCACTGCCTAGCTGTGGGGCGTAAATTGGGGTTATTATGACCATCATTAAAGCATTTGAGAAAACATTCCCGAATTGCTGGATGAACAATTATCATGGGAATTGTTCTCGCTACAGGTTCAATCAAACTATTTGGTGAATACAGCCATAAACCCCGACGAATAATTTCATCAGGTTCTGGATTTTCCCCCGCACCAGTCCACTTTCCTTGAAAAGGATTATTACCACCAAATAATAATTGATAGATAATTACTCCTAACCGGAATCTATCATGTATTTCCGTTTGCTCAATAATATCAAAATCTTTTCCCATTAATTCCGGTGGTGTATAACCTGGTGAACCAACTAAACAGCGATAAACCTTACCATTTTTCGGATTTATCACCTGAAAAGAATCTGTATCAATAATAGAAGGTAAAGCCCGATTATTCACTAAAATATTTTGTGGTTTAATATCTCCCAATACATAACCAGCAACGTGCAGGGCTTCAATAATGGAAACAATATTTAGCGCCGTTGTGTGCAGAAACCGCCAATCAATCTCAAGTTTCAAAGTTTGACGACGACGGGGATTATAAACATCAATAAGTTCTTTTCCATTCTTAATTTCTGGCATTAAAAAGCCCACACAATCACCCTGAGCATTTTTTAAGGCCGACTTAGGCCAAGCAAAGGAAACATGATGAAGATGGGAATTTGGTTCTGTGGGTGGGTGGTCTATCATTACTGCTAATTTTTGCACCCGTTCCGATGTGGGAGAATGGTATATTTTCGCTAAATAACCATTTTCATTAGTTCGCCAAACTTTTGCTTCACCACTATTAGCAATCTCTTTACCCAATAGCGTAATTGATTTTCCCGTACTGGCACAAGTAAGAACTGTCATATAATTTTAATTAAATGGGTTAAATTAAATATCAAATGGTATTTGAAAAGTTGCAAAGTCAATTTTTGACCCCTCTCCAAACCTCTCCCATGCAAGGGGAGAGGCTTTAAAACTCCCTGTATGAAAACTCATTTTCTCTTGTTCCCTCTCCTTTTAGGAGAGGGTTAGGGAGAGGTTCTTATATACTAAATCTCCTTTTAAAAACAACACAAAAGCAAAGTTTTATCATCATCAGTGCGAGAATTTAGCCGTTCAGAATTGAGAAAATCATTAATATAATTATCATCATTTCCGCCTGGATTATCTGTTTCTCGCAAATATTCCTCCAAAGGTTTAAAAAATGGCGCGTAAGGTTTCCAATCACTCAAACGAATTGCCACTTTTTCTAATCCATCAGTAGAAGCACAAATAAACTCTTGTTTGCCGGAAATTACCTTTACCTGCATTTCCTCCAGTGCATTAGCTGAAGTGACAAAAGTTGTTTCATTGAAAAATTCCCCCTTATCTGGTTCAAACAACAATTTATATTCTGGATCTTGGGAACGCACCACCATAAATCCATCCCCAATTTGCATAGCTGCAACCCATTCAGGAGTCGCTACAAAAACCAATAATGTACAAGCTAAATCATGAACAGAATAATCCTTACTAGCTGCTTGTTTTGTTAACTCTGTAATTACATTTTTAACGGTTTTAGTAAAAAGTTTTTTCGCTTCTTGTTCTGAAAGTGGTCGAGAAAACTTTTCCCAAAATCGTTTTCGCGTCTGAAGATACTCACTAATTTTTGAAAGATATTTGAGCGCGGTTTCTACCGCCAATTCAGAACCAAAGTGAGAATATTTAGCACTTCCAGCACCATCAGCAACTGCACCCACAATCACATCCTTAAAAATGCGATAATGTCCGCAGTCTTGACAAGGTATTTTCTGCTCTTGATGACTCGTTCCCGTTGCACAACGCGCTATTGCTTTCCAACCCACAATAAATAAATCCTCAAAATCTAATTTAAGATCCCCGACTTCTTGTTTAATCGTGTCAATAAATTATTAACTTAATATTAGGCTGTTGTGCTTTTAGCTTGAATAATTAATACAAGCAAGATGCTTGTGCTACTGTAGCTTCAGGTTGTTTAATTATACAGTTTAGCTGCACATCAGCTTAGAAGTCGGGGATCTGGTTTTTATTCAGATTATGTTGTAATTTGTCCCCATCCCACCGGCGGTAATGCCACAGCTTCCCCTACTTTGCCACTAGAAACCCGTTTCATGGAAGTGGAAAGCCAAACAAATAAAGAGCGAAAATCTAAACCATTCAGGGTGACTGGAGGACGTTCTGGAGGGGCAATTTGTCGGAGTTTATTCATATCAGCACCCTCAACACCAACGGTAAAAAACAACATTCGGCTCTGTGCGTCTTCTTCTCTCACCCTTTGCGCTGCACCTTCCCAATAATCTGTAGGCGCACCATCGGTAATTAAAAATACCCAAGGACGATAATAATGGACACCGTTATCTTTATAAGACTGTTTGCGGGTTTCTAATAAATCCAAAGCGTATTCTATGGCTGCACCCATTGGCGTTACACCATCTGTTTCTAGCTTAGGCGGTGTAAAATGGTCTATAGTGACAAAATCTTGCGTCAGTTTCACCGGTCCAAAGGTGATAATGGCAACTTCTACACTTAAAGAGGCTTGAGCATCTTTCATCACATCTTCTTTGAAAGCCGCCAAACCCCTATTTAACTCCTGGATGGGTTGTCCTGACATTGAGCCAGAGGTGTCAAGCAAAAGAATTACCGGACAACGATTTTCCGGGTTTTGCACAAATTCGGGCATTCCTACTGGCATTATTGATACTCCTGGTTAATCAAAGTTAAGATGCAAAGTATCTAGTCTAGATTTCACTTGTTACTATATAGTTTAACATTAGTGTGATTACGGAATCAATACCCATAACTGCCTAAACTTGAATAATGCAGCACCTACCATAACCCGAATAATAAATACTAGTTTACAGTTAAATAAATAGAAGAAAATCAGAGATTTATGAATTTTTTGGCAGAAAAACCGCAGGAGAAATTTTGAAAAATTCTCCCAACTTTTGAATATGTTCAACTGTTAACTTACGTTTCTTGTTGAGAACATCAGATACAATAGATTCAGTCTTAAAAATACAAACTAAATCCCTTTGTTTTAAATCCATTTCCGTCATCAAAACCTTCAAAACATCTACACCCCAAATATCTGGGATAATATTTTGTTTTTGTTCATAATCATAAATCAACATACCAAGCAAGCTTAAATAATCTTGCTCATCTTCGGTTAAATCTCCCTTATCAATTAAAGCATCTACCACTGCTTGAGTTTTTGTCAATTCTTCCTCAGTTTTTATAGTGCGTGGGGGAAAAAATTTAAGTAATTCGCTGTAGTCAGGCGCATTTTGTAGCATATCTAATTACCATAATATAGGTTATTTTTTGTAGAAACTAAGATGGGAAATAAATCCACCTTAGCTTTCATTAAATGTAAGTATTCAGCTATAGCACTTGTTTCCAGATCCCCGACTTCTAAGATAGATTTATCCTTTCCGAATACAATCAATCAATCAATCAATCAATCAAAGAAGTCAGATATCTTATCACCTCACCTGAATCCTTACCATTAAATATTAACCTTTGCATTTAATATTAGCTATTAAACCAAGCATCATTTTTCCATTTATTTTTCTCATATTCTGCATGGGTAAGAAAATCGCGCATAAATATAATTTGATTTGTGTAGTCAATATAAGTTATTAAACGGTATTTATTACCTCCAATATTGAAAACAACTAAATTTTTCACAGGATCAGGTCTAAAAATTGAACTAGCACTTAATTCAGTAGGACTATTCCAAGTTTGATTTTCTATGAACTTAGTCCAAGTTATCAAACTGGCTTCTGCATCAGGATATTTTTCCCAATACTCCTTAATTCTACTTTTTTTGATGATTCGCATAATAATTCCCAAATTTTAACGGTGTACATGATTTTTCTCCTTAGGTTTCTTTGGGTTCTTAGGTTTCTTTGGCTTATTAAGTTTCTTTGGGTTCTTAGGTTTCTTTAGCTTATTAGGTTTCTTTGGCTTGTTAAGTTTGAACTAAGGAAAACTCACTCAAATTTCAACAACTCTAAATTGCTGAAAAGTCATTAATTTACTAATTTGTAAAGCAAAACTGCAAATATCTTAGCAAATTGCGAAGTAGTTTGCAACCAAAAAATCATCCTGCACCAAAATTCAATCACCTTCCCCAAAATCCCCTGATCCGGTAAACTCAAAAATACTGCGTTAATCCCCATAACTTCCATCATGTCCGACTCCCAAGTAAGTGCTGCTGTTGCCAAACTCTACGACACCTACCCATTCCCCCCCGAACCCATCCTCGATGAACCACCACCGGGTTATAATTGGCGCTGGAATTGGTTAGCTGCTTACAACTTTTGCACAGGTAGAAAACCACAAAAACAGGATATCCGCATCTTAGATGCTGGTTGTGGTTCAGGAGTCGGAACAGAATATTTAGTACATCTCAACCCCCAAGCGCGGGTAGTGGGAATAGATTTAAGTGCTGGTACATTAGAAGTAGCAAAAAAACGCTGTCAAAGTTCCGGTGCTGATCGTGTAGAATTTCATCACCTGAGTATTTATGATGTAGAACAGATACCAGGACAATTTGATTTAATTAACTGCGTTGGTGTGCTTCATCATCTACCCGATCCCATTCGTGGTATTCAAGCATTAGCGAAAAAACTCGCCCCAGGTGGACTAATGCACATCTTTGTCTATGGAGAACTGGGAAGATGGGAAATACAACTCATGCAGAAAGCGATCGCCCTTCTCCAAGGTAACAAACGCGGTGACTATTGTGATGGTGTCCAAGTCGGGAGAAAAATCTTTGCCTCTTTACCAGAAAATAACCGTCTTGTCAAGAGAGAAAAAGAAAGATGGGCAATGGAAAACCAGCGAGATGAATGTTTTGCGGATATGTATGTCCATCCCCAGGAATTTGATTACAACATTGATACATTATTTGAATTAATAGACTCTGCTGGATTAGACTTTGTAGGTTTTTCCAATCCTGGATTTTGGCAACTAGAAAAGCTGCTAGAAAAAGCCCCAGAGTTAATCGAACGGGCCGCAGAACTCACAGAACGCCAAAGTCATCGGCTCGTAGAATTACTGAATCCCGAAGTAACCCATTACGAATTTTTCCTCAGTCGTCCCCCCCTACCCAAAACCAACTGGTCAGCAGATAACACATTATTAGCAGCAATTCCCGAACTTAACCCCTGCATAGATGGGTTTCCCAGTCAATGTTTATTTAACTATGATTACCAAATAGTTAACTTATCAGCAGCCGAACTTGAGTTCATGCAACAATGTGATGGTTCTGCCACAATAGCCGATATTATCAATCAAAGCGAGCTAGACTTAAATGGAGTCAGAAAACTCATAAAACAGCAATTGCTTTTATTAACACCTAGAGATAATACCATTTCTTTGTAAAGTTGCATATAATTTAACCCCCTAAATCCCCCAAGTTTGGGGGACTTTGAAAGTCTTATTCCCCCAGAATTGGGGGTTAGGGGGCATTAAAACGCTTTTCACCAGTGGTATGTATGCAATGGGGAAAGTATATCGTTAGTTAACGAAAGTTGGCAAATGGTTAACTAGCTCATTTCCTCACGGTGAAACCTCAAACATTAATCACCTTGCAACTCTTTGGTGCGTTCCCTTGTCATTCTCCCAAGACAGCTATAGTAAAAACCTACCCTTTGTACCCCTCCCCACATACTACTTCTATATTCACAATTTGTATCTCTATATTTAATCCATGCTTGTTCAGCGCGAATTAATTTCTGTTTACGTTCAGTAGACAAATCTGAGATAACTCGCTTATAGACTCGGTTGAGTTCTTTGTCAGCTTGCTCGTAATCTTTACGAAAACATTCTTTTTGTTCTGATAAACTTGCGTCATTTGAGCAATCAAGTTGGTTAACAGCAATAGTAGCTTGTATCGCAGACTTTTGTGCTGCTCCGGTTGTACCTGCAAATGTCACAACAGATAAAATCAATCCGATTGTGAAACTTCGTCTGAGTAGATTTTTCATTGAGTATGTAAGCTGATCAATGATACTATTATAATAAATATTAACATCATTTAGACTTGCTTCAACAATTATAAAATATTTTCCATCCGGGCTAGTCACGATAATATCTGGATGTGATGCTTTTAAGAAATATTGGAATATTGAACTTGAGTTCATGAACAAATCTGATAGTTCTGCCATCGTGGCTAACATTTTAGCCCAAGTTGAGCTAGAGTTAGACGGAGTAAGACACCTCCTCAAACAACAACTAATCTTACTCACCCCCGGTTCGTGAAAAAAAATCAGTAACTAGGCAATGGTCTGACAACTGACCACTAACAAAAATAAGTTAATTGTTTTTTTCTAAAGTATTGTTACCGGATCGTGATATGATTCAACTGACTGAATGTGCAGTCATCTCATATTAGCTGTACTGGTTTCAAGTCTCGTGAGCTTGTCAGACGAATCAATTGCACCGACTCAGACAACACAACAAGATACGAAATCTGGTTTTGATGAAACAGAACCAGCTGGTTCTTCCATGGAAGAATTCTATCAACTCTATCAGAAGTTGTTAGTAATCACACTTGTGTTGACGGGGATTATTTTTATCTCTGTGTGGATTTTTTATTCCTTAAACATTGCCCTCAATTATTTCATTGGGGCGTGTACAGGTGTGGTTTACTTAAAAATGCTGGCTAAAGATGTTGAGAGTCTAGGTGGCGAAAAAAAAGGTTTAAGCAAAAATCGTTTTGCTTTGATCATGATACCGATTATATTGGCAAGTCAATGGCACCAGCTACATATTTTGCCTATATTCTTGGGATTTCTCACCTATAAAGTTACCCTCCTCATCTATATGGTGCAAACTGTATTCATTCCTGAAGCTTAAAGCTCAGGCTCACTACAGACAATCCTCCCATCCTCGATTTTTGGGGAAAACCTTGAAGAACGCCCATGCTTAGTGTATTAAACGCCTTTAACGCTTTTCCCCTCGCCGAATTGGAAGTAGGTCATCACTTCTTGTGGCAACTGGGCAGTCTCAAAATACATGGGCAAGTATTTCTCACCTCATGGTTTGTGATTGGTATCCTAGTAATAGCATCACTAGCTGCCACCAGAAACGTCCAAAAAATTCCTAGTGGCATCCAAAATTTAATGGAATATGCCCTAGAATTTATTCGGGATCTAGCGAAAAACCAACTCGGAGAGAAAGAGTATCGCCCCTGGGTACCATTTATTGGTACGCTATTCTTGTTTATCTTCGTATCAAATTGGTCAGGAGCATTAATTCCCTGGAAGTTAATCAAATTGCCTTCCGGTGAACTAGCAGCCCCCACCAACGACATCAATACAACCGTTGCATTGGCATTGTTAACATCTTTAGCGTATTTTTACGCGGGATTTAGCAAGAAAGGTTTAGGCTACTTTAAGAAATATATAGAGCCAACACCAGTTCTATTGCCAATTGCCATTCTCGAAGATTTCACCAAGCCCCTCTCCCTAAGCTTCCGTCTATTTGGAAATATATTGGCGGATGAATTAGTAGTCGCGGTATTGGTATTGCTTGTGCCTCTCTTTGTGCCTTTGCCAGTAATGGCTTTGGGTTTGTTTACTAGTGCCATTCAAGCCCTAGTATTTGCCACCCTAGCCGGGGCATATATTCATGAAGCCTTAGAGGGACACGGCGAAGAAGGACATGAGGAGCATTAACGCCCTCAGTTGATCGCCCAGTATGGCTTACGCCAAGTTGCACTATCAGACGAGCAAACTTGCTCCAGATATCGCTACAGCGATTTAAAAACCTAGTGCGGTGTGAAAACACACATCTAGTTCTTACGTACATTTGTAATTTTTGTAGTTAAAGCAAGGAAAATCGTCATGGATCCATTAGTACAAGCTGCCTCAGTTCTAGCTGCTGCTCTCGCTATCGGTTTAGCTGCAATTGGACCTGGTATTGGTCAAGGTAATGCAGCAGGTCAAGCAGTAGAAGGTATTGCACGTCAGCCCGAAGCAGAAGGCAAAATTCGCGGCACACTACTCTTAACCTTAGCCTTCATGGAATCCTTGACAATTTACGGCTTGGTAATTGCCTTGGTATTGCTATTCGCTAACCCTTTTGCCTAAGACTGAGAAAGTTTTGTTAGTGTAGAGACGTGTCAAGATGTCACAAAAAGCCAAAAGCTGGACATCTACACGCCTCTAAGAACTGGCAATTTACGGATCATCTTTAGGAAGGGATTCGTAAAATTATCAAAGGCTGGATTTTATTACTAGCCAAGAAAATTACTATTCCAGCCAAAGAGGAGAGAAATGTTTGATTTCGATGCTACCTTGCCATTGATGGCATTGCAATTCCTATTGTTGGCAGCTTTGTTGAATGTAATTTTCTATAAGCCTCTGACTAAGGTGTTGGATGAACGAGATAACTATATCCGTACCAATAACCTTGATGCTCGTGAACGCTTGGCTAAAGCAGAAAGCTTAACCAAAGAGTATGAGCAGCAACTAGCATCTGCTCGTAGGCAGTCACAAGTGACAATAGAAACTGCCCAGAATGAAGCTAAGAAAATTACGGCACAAAAAATAGCCCAAGCACAACAGGAAGCACAGGTTCAACGGGAACAAGCTGCTAGGGAAATAGAGCAGCAAAAGCAAGCCGCTATGGCTACCCTAGAAGCACAAGTTGATGCCCTCAGCAACCAGATTCTAGAAAAACTATTAGGACAGGCTTTGGTGAAATAGGATTAAACTATATCACCAAATTTAGTTCTACGAAAGCATAAACACTAAAGGGCATTAGCTCAAAAAGTGGCGAAATTTAAGTGTCCAAAAAATTGGCACTTTTTACCCTATCGGGAAAAATCAACGAATTACCAAGCGAGCAGCGCACTTGTAGATGGGTAACATGGGCAATATTTTTTTATTTGCCGCAGAAGCTGTTCATTCTGAGATGGCAGAAGGCGCAGCAGAAGGCGGTTTCGGTCTAAACCTAGACATCCTGGAAACCAATCTAATTAACTTAGTAATTCTGATTGGCATACTATTCTACTTTGGACGCAAAGTTTTAACTAATATCTTGGATGAACGACGCTCAAATATTGAAAGCGTTATTCAAGATGCAGAAGGACGCTTACGGGAAGCTCAAACTGCTTTAGCAAAAGCTCAGGAGCAGTTGACCCAAGCACAACAGGAAGCACAGAGAATTACCCAAGTAGCTGGAGAAAATGCTCAAGCTGCTAAAGATGGGATTTTAGCTAAAGCAAATCTGGACATAGCCAGATTGAAAGAAACTGCTGCATCTGATTTGAATGCAGAACTAGAGAAAGCGATCGCCCAACTGAGACAAAAAGTAGTGCAGCAAGCACTACAAAAAGTGGAAGCACAACTCAAGGGTGGCATTAGCGACGATGCTCAACAAAGTTTAATTGATCGTAGCATCGCACAATTGGGAGGCGAGATATGAAAAGTGATGCAGCAACCGCTGAAATATCTCAGCCTTATGCACAGGCTCTATTGTCCATTGCTCAATCTCACAACTTAACAGAAGAGGTGGGAACAGATGCCAGGACTTTATTGGGCTTGTTAACAGGGAGTCAAGAACTAACCAACTTTTTGAGTAATCCCTTTTTACAGGTAGAGAACAAGAAAAACCTCCTCAAACAATTACTTGGGGAAGGTGTAAACCCCTACCTGCGTAACTTTTTACTGCTGTTAGTTGACAGAAAACGCATTGCTTTCTTAGCACCAATTTTGCGGCAGTATTTGGCACTATTACGCCAACTAAATCAGACCGTATTGGCTGAAATTACTTCTGCGGTTCCCCTCACAGAAACCCAACAGCAAGCAATTACAGAAAAGGTCATTGCCCTTACCAACGCTCGTCAGGTGGAAATAGAAACCAAAATAGACAGCGAGTTAATTGGTGGTGTGATCATCAAAGTTGGTTCTCAAGTAATTGACGCTAGTTTACGTGGACAACTACGTCGTCTATCTTTGCGCTTAAGCAGTAACTAGAAAGTTCTGATAAATGTCAGTAGTCAATAAAAACAAATGACAACTGACAACTAAAAACTGACAACTAACAACTGACAACAACAGAAATGAGCATTTCCATTAGACCTGATGAAATCAGCAGCATCATCCAACAACAAATCGAGCAATACGACCAAGAGGTTAAAGTTGCTAACGTTGGTACAGTGCTACAAGTAGGTGACGGTATTGCCCGGATCTATGGCTTAGAAAAAGCTATGGCTGGGGAACTCCTAGAATTTGAAGATGGTACTATTGGTATCGCCCAAAACTTAGAAGAAGATAACGTTGGTGCGGTATTGATGGGTGAAGGTCGGCAGATTCAAGAAGGTAGCTCTGTAACCGCTACTGGTAGAATCGCCCAAGTTGGTGTAGGTGAAGCTCTAGTTGGTAGAGTCGTGGATGCTTTGGGTCGCGCCATTGATGGTAAAGGTGATCTCAAAACTACCGAAACTCGGTTAATTGAATCCCCAGCACCTGGTATTATTGCCCGTCGGTCTGTACACGAACCGATGCAAACAGGTATTACCGCTATTGACTCCATGATTCCCGTAGGCCGTGGTCAACGGGAATTGATCATTGGTGACCGTCAAACTGGTAAAACAGCGATCGCTATTGACACCATCATCAACCAAAAAGGTGAAGATGTCGTTTGCGTTTACGTAGCTATCGGTCAAAAAGCTTCCACAGTTGCTAACGTAGTCCAAACCTTACAAGAAAAAGGCGCGATGGACTACACAGTAGTTGTTGCTGCTAACGCCAGTGACCCAGCTACCCTACAATTCCTCGCTCCCTACACAGGCGCTAGTATTGCTGAGTATTTCATGTACAAAGGCAAAGCGACCTTAATCATCTATGATGACCTTTCCAAGCAAGCTCAGGCTTATCGCCAAATGTCCTTGCTTCTGCGTCGTCCACCCGGTCGGGAAGCCTATCCTGGAGACGTATTCTACATTCACTCTCGCCTGTTGGAACGTGCTGCTAAACTCAGCGATGAACTAGGTAAAGGTAGTATGACTGCTCTACCTATCATTGAAACCCAAGCTGGTGACGTATCCGCATACATTCCTACCAACGTAATTTCTATTACCGACGGTCAGATTTTCTTGTCTTCTGACTTGTTTAACTCTGGTATCCGTCCCGCTGTAAACCCCGGTATCTCTGTATCCCGTGTAGGTTCTGCCGCACAAACCAAGGCAATGAAGAAAGTTGCCGGTAAGATTAAATTGGAATTGGCGCAGTTTGACGACCTACAAGCTTTCGCACAATTCGCCTCTGATTTAGACAAAGCTACTCAAGATCAGTTGGCGCGTGGTGTGCGTTTACGGGAACTCTTAAAACAGCCCCAAAACGATCCTCTCTCCGTAGCTGAACAAGTAGCAGTTCTTTACGCTGGTATCAACGGTTATTTAGATGACATCGCAGTTAATCAAGTAACTACTTTTGCTAAGGGTTTACGTGATTATCTGAAAAATGTTAACACTGCCTATTACCAAGGCGTACAAGGTAGCAAAGCCCTCGGTGACGCAGAAGAAGCAGCTTTGAAAGCCGCTCTCACCGAGTTCAAAAAGACCTTCCAAGCAGCAGCGTAAAAGTTTTGGATTTTGGATTTTGGATTTTGGATTAAATAGACTCGTCCAAAAATTAGATATCAGCCTATAAAATACAGATATCTGATGTTTATTTGCAGATGAGTCTAATCTAAAATCCGAAATTCCGAATCTAAAATCTAAAATCTAAAATCTAAAATCAGATTATGGCTAATCTCAAATCAATACGCGATCGCATTCAGTCGGTCAAAAACACCAAAAAAATTACCGAAGCCATGCGGCTGGTAGCTGCGGCGCGAGTACGTCGCGCTCAAGAACAGGTAATTGCCACCCGTCCCTTTGCTGACCGTTTAGCACAAGTATTATACGGTTTACAAACTCGGCTCAAATTTGAAGATGTTAATTTACCCTTACTGAAAAAACGCGAAGTCAAATCAGTAGGGTTATTGGTAGTTTCCGGCGATCGCGGTCTTTGCGGTGGTTACAACGGTAACGTGATCCGCCGTGCCGAAAATCGCGTCAAGGAACTTCAGGCTGAAGGTGTAGAAACCACCTTAATCATTGTTGGCCGCAAAGCTACCCAATATTTCCAACGTCGTGGTTACAAAATTGATGCTACCTACAGCGGTTTAGAACAAATTCCTACCGCCGCAGAAGCTACCAATATTGCTGACGAACTACTTTCTCTATTCCTAGCTGAAAAAGTAGACCGGATTGAGTTAGTTTATACTCGCTTTGTATCCTTGGTTAGTTCTCGTCCGGTTGTGCAAACCTTGTTACCCCTCGATACCCAAGGTTTAGAAGCAGCAGATGACGAAATTTTCCGTCTAACTACCCGTGGTGGTCAATTCCAAGTAGAACGGGAAAAAGTAGCTAGTACAGTTCCAGCTTTACCCAGCGACATGATTTTTGAACAAGATCCAGTGCAAATTCTGGATTCTTTGTTGCCATTATATCTGAGTAATCAGCTATTACGGGCGTTACAAGAATCAGCAGCTAGTGAATTAGCCGCACGGATGACAGCAATGAGTAACGCCAGCGAAAACGCCGGTGAGTTGATTAAAACTCTCTCTTTGTCTTACAACAAAGCCCGTCAAGCTGCAATTACCCAGGAACTTCTGGAAGTTGTGGGTGGTGCAGAAGCGCTTACTTAATTTGGTGATTGGTGAGTCAGCGCGGTCCTGGGGGTTTCCCCCATGAGCGACTGACGAACCCGAAAAGTAATTGATACAGCAGTTTGTGAAGGTATGAGGTACACATTTTGCGGGCAAGATGCCCGCACCACAAAAGTTTGATTATAGATTGCTATATGATTAATTCTGTTGCATATCATATCTGAATTAGATGATTAAATTAATTGGTATTTTCCTGAGTTTGTTACTGGTTTTTGGCTGGCATACTCCAGTTATGGCACAATCTCAAACCATCACTCCCGAAGAGTTACAAGCAGGGGATGAACTAGCAACAAAAGCCTTTATCGCTACAGAACAAGGTGATTTTGTGACTGCGGAAAATTATTGGACACAAATCATTGAAAAATTTCCCACCAATGCCGGAGCATGGAGTAATCGCGGTAATTCCCGTGTGAGTCAAAATAAGTTACAAGAAGCATTAGCAGATTATAACAAAGCTGTAGAACTTGCACCCAATGTTACAGATCCTTATTTGAATCGGGGAACAGCCTTAGAAGGTTTGGGCAAATGGGAAGAAGCGATCGCTGATTACAATCATGTATTAGAATTAGATCCTAAAGATGCCATGGCCTACAATAATCGGGGTAATGCCAAAGCAGGTTTAGGGAAATGGCAAGAAGCTATTTTAGATTACCAAAAAGCTACAGAAATAACCCCAAATTTTGCCTTTGCTCGTGCTAATTATGCCCTAGCTTTATATGAAACCAGTCAAACAGAAAAAGCCATTCGGGAAATGCGAAATATAGTCCGTAAATATCCCCGATTTGCCGATATGCGGGCTGCATTAACAGCCGCTTATTGGGTAACAGGAAATAAAGGTGAAGCGGAAAGTAATTGGGTAGCAGCTTATGGACTCGATACCCGCTATAAAGATATGAACTGGGTAACAAATATCCGGCGATGGCCACCAACTATGGCGGCAGCTTTGGATAAATTTTTGAAATTACAATAAGGGAATTTGACAAAATAAATTATCCAATTATCGGAGGTGACGTTATTTCTTTAACGCACCTTTCAATTTCCACAAACTTAAAATTAAAGCCATTTTCTTGCAACTTTTCCTCTTTCGTAACTTCTCCAAAATCAGCAAATTCAGGAAAGTATATATCTCCCTTAAAATTACCTTCTACAATAGTTAAATACAACTTATCAGCAAATGTGATTGCCTGAGTATAAATTTCTCCACCACCAGCAATAAATATTTCCTCCGTTTCACTCATTTTTGTCCATGCGATTGCTGTTTCTAGTGAATTAAATACCAGACAGCCAAAAGCCTCAAAATTAGGATCTCTAGTGATAATTATATTTGTACAATTAGGAATTGGTGTATTAAAAGTTGTATAGGTTTTGCGCCCCATAATTATAGGATGCCGTCGAGTAATTTCGATAAAATGATGTTCATCTGTGGGAATATTCCAGGGAATACCCAGATGAATATGTTCCTTTGTTGAGTCAGCTAAAATCAGATTTTCGGACATGGCGGCAATGAGACTAATTAGTGGCATAGTTGCTAATATCCCGATTTTAGAATAGGTAATGAGACTTAATAAATATGGTTTTTGAGAATCATATATAAGTTTTAGAAATGATAATTAACACTCTTAAACCGAAATGGCTATGTTTGGCATATGGGAGGCGATTTTCTGGTATATATGATTCTAAATTTACCATAAAATAATACATCAATAATATGACTCATTATGGCTTAATATGTCCTGCGGCATCTGGACACCTCAACCCTATGACTACTTTAGGGTATGAATTAAAAAAAAAGGGTCATCGCGTTACTTTATTTGGTATTCTTGATGCTGAACCAAAGGCGATAGCAGCAGGGTTAGAATTTCAGTCAATTGGCGAGTCTGATTTTCCTAAAGGGTTCATGAAAGAAATGTTTGCCGAATTAGGGAAAATGAGCGGATTTGCTGCATTGCAATATACGATCAAATATATACGTAAAGTAGCATTTATTACTCTCCGTGAACTTCCTACCTTAATTAAACAAACGGATGTAGATGCACTTATAGTAGATCAAGTTTCTCCACAGGGGGGGAGCGTTGCTGAGTCTCTCGACATTCCTTTTGTTAGCTGTGCTTGTGCATTAATGATGAATCGAGATATCAGCGTTCCTCCTTTCAATACATTTTGGGACTATAGTTCTTTTCCTTGGGCAAAAGCACGAAATTGGGCAGGTTATAAATTATTAAACCGTGCTGGGAAACCTATTAGAGATGTTATTAATGAGTATCGCTCTGAATGTAATTTAAAGCCCATCTTGCATCCCAATGATTATTACTCAAAACTTGCTCAAATTTGTCAACAACCCAGTGAGTTTGAATTTCCTCGGCAAGATTTACCTAACTGCTTTCATTTCACTGGTCCTTACAATAATATTTCCAGTAGAGAACCAACTCCTTTTCCATTTGCAAAGCTAACTGGACAACCCCTCATTTACGCCTCAATGGGGACTATACAAAATCGCCTATTGGAAGTTTTTCACTCTATTGCAGAAGCTTGTAATGGTTTAGATGTGCAATTAATCATTTCCTTAGGTGGTTCTGCAAGTCCTGAAACTTTACAAGGACTGCCTGGAAATCCGTTAGTTGTGAGTTATGCACCACAATTAGAATTGTTACAAAAAACCACTCTTACTATTACTCACGCTGGCATGAATACAACTTTGGAATCATTAGGTAATGGTGTACCAATGGTAGCAATTCCTATTGCTAATGATCAACCAGGAGTAGCTTCTAGAATAGTTTGGTCAGGATGTGGGGAAGCTATTCCTGTGAAAAAAGTGAATGTTGATAATTTACGGACTGCTATTAAAAAAGTCTTGACTGAAGATAATTATAGAAAGAATGCTTTGCAGTTACAAGCTGCCATTAAGAAAGCAGGAGGAACAAAGCGAGCAATTGATATTGTAGAACAAGCAATATCTACAGGTAAACCTGTTTTGTCCACAATTAATAGACATCTCCAGTAATTGTAGAAACGTTCCTCATCTGGGGATTATCGTCTCTACAATCTTTTGCACTAGATGTCTAATAAAAACTGTACCCTCAACTCATACTACTTTCTAAAACTGACTGATTTTGCTTTCTTTTCCCCCTAACAACCATTTTCACACCCCCACCGGGACCCAATAAAGCACCTTTCCTTGCCGGTTGTACGGGTTGAGTATCAGCCAATTCCATATTCCAATTAGACAACACATTTGCCAATACCAATTTCATTTCAAATAAAGCAAAAGCCATCCCGATACAGCGACGATTTCCACCACCGAAAGGTACAAATTCAGAAGGAGAAAATTGCCGTTCTAAAAAACGCTCTGGTTTAAACTGTTTAGAATCAGGATATAAATCCTCTCGATGATGAGTTAGATAAATACAAGGAACTACAATAGTTCCTACCTCCAAATTATAACTCATCAATTCAAAAGGTGATTTTACCAATCTATTTAAAGCCAACATAGCCACCGGATACATTCGCAATGTTTCTGAACAAACAGCATTCAAATAAGGTAATTTAAAAATCTCATTTGCATCTACATTTTCACCTAAATTATCCAATTCTTGCAAGATTTTTTCTCGTATCTGGGGGATATGATTAATCCAGTAAAGCGCCCATGTTAAAGAAGTTGCAGTAGTTTCATGACCTGCTATCAATAAAGTAATTAACTCATCTCGTAATTCAACATCACTCATGGGTTGACCATTTTCATCTTTAGCAGCCATCATTAAAGATAATATATCACTGCGAGATGAATCAGGTTTTTCTTGACGTTCCTTAATTTCGGCATAGATAACTTCATCAATTTCACCTTTTAACTGTAAGAATTTGTGCCAAGGACTCCACGCACCTAAATCTGTTTGTAAAAAGGGAAAAACTAACAGCATCGCTCGCAAAAAAGGTTTTTCAGGATTGAGAATTTTTAATAATAATGTCTTCAATTGTTCATAACGTGAGCCATCCTGTAAACCAAATACAGCTTTTAAAATCACTTCAAAAGAGATTTCTTGCATAGAATAAAGGACAGTAAATGGTTGTCCCATTTGCCATTTATTTGTCACCTGCTGTGTAATTTCGTTGATTAAATTCCCATAACCCAGCATTCGTTCCCCATGTAAAGGTGGAGTTAATAATTTACGTTGACGTTGATGAGGTTTCCCTTCTAATGCTAATAAAGATTGTCTTCCCAACAAAGGGGCTTTAATTCCTGCTGGTTCACCAGAATCTAAATATTTGGTATCAGTGCTAAAAATTTGTTGAATTCCTTGGGGGTTGCTAATAAATATCTGGGGAGTGAAAACTGGCCCAATTCTTAAAGTAAAAATATCACCATATTTTTTAGCACATTCTTCCATATATCCCAAAGGGTCTTTCAACCATTGATATGTCTGGATCCAAGGGTGGTTTTTAGGTCCATCGGGTAATTGAAAATTAGACATGGTAATTAATTTCCTATGATCAGGACTTACGCAAAATATCTCTCAAACCCTCTTTTCTTCGTTCTCTTCGTTCCTATGCCTTCGGCACGCTTCGCGAACGTGGTTCATTATTCCGTGACTTGTGCGTAAGTCCTAATGATTACAAATTAGTTAAAAATCAATACGGTTCAGTTCAGCCGCAAAATCTTTTTTGAAAACGAACCACAGAGACCCAGAGAACACAGAGAAAAGAGATCAACAAATTGATAACTGAACTGTATTGAATTAAAATTATAATTGGGTAATTGTCTTAATTGTTAATTCCTGGACATTATTAAAGACTATATTTGCCCCAGCTTGTATTAATTTCTGTGCATAAGCTTCACGTCTTTCTGCTGTTTCTTGAACGTGAGGTGGTAATATACCAACACCTAACCAACTGCGTGAATTATCTACAGCTTTTGCTTTTTCTACAGTGTGCATATCTGCTACCGTATCACCGACATAGACAACTATTGGTTTGTGATTACTATCATTTTCTAATATATTAATAGTAGCAAATAGTCCAGTCGGATCAGGTTTACCGGGTGCATCTTCCATGGCAATTAAGACAGGAGACTGTAAACCCAAACGTTTTTCTAAAACGTAATTAGCACTCAAACGAGTAGCACCACTGAAAAAACCCCAAGCTATACCAGAGTTAGTTAATTCTTGAAAATAACTTGGTTGTGCTAATAAAGGTTCATGGCAAATATAGCCGTTCCAATTTTGAGAATCTGTCCCCCGATAACGACTTTGAAAATAAGTCACAATATTTGTATAATCCAATTCCATTTCTTCCCGTTGGTGTCCTTGACTAACAAAATGGCGGTAAATTAATTCTTGGGACGCTTCCCAATCATTATTCCAAATTCCTTCTGATTTAAGGTTATCAATGTCCACGGGTGTGGGACGATATGCCTGGGCTGTAAAATATTCTACTGTATCAGATATAGCGCGACGATATGAGCCGCTAACGTCCCGGATAACTCCATCTATATCAAATACAACTATTGCTTTAGGGTTTTGGGTCATAGCAAAAATTAAAAGGTCATATCTATCAAATTCTATCTTAATCTTATCCGATCTTTTGTTACTATTTAGGGACTTTAAATTTTTCTGTATCGAGATAAATTATTAAAAATACTGATATAATTATACTACGTTTTAAATTAAATCAGTGGCAAAGAATATAAAAAATGCGTAACAATTCAGGTGAGGTGATAAGATCCCCGACTGCTGATATCAATTTATCATTTCTGGACAGAATAAATAAAAGAAGTCGGGGATCTGGGTATGAATGACTGCTATAGCTGAATACTTACAAAAATGGTAACTATCGTTGTCCTGGTTAATATTGTTATTTCCCTCATGCTCCTTTATTTAGCTCAAAAATTACGAAAAATAACTTACACATTGGCATTTCTTGCCGATAGCTTGAATCAATTTGAACGTGCTACTTATCAACTCCTCCATACAACACCAGAGAATATTTATAGAGGTGCAGAAAACATTCATAACCTCCGTTTAGAAAACCAGATTCGTAAGCAGCAAATTCAACAACTGCGACAAATTATCAGTCTCATTATCTTAGTTAAACAAATTTACCAAGGTCAATTTCGGTCGTCCATACCTAAAATTACCAAATGAAAATAAGCCGAAATTCAAAAATCCGGGTAAACTGGGATAGAATCTCCAGAGTCATCAATTATGCTTAAGCGTTCTAAGTTCGAGACAACCCAGTCTCAAATCATGCACCGTGCAGAAGAATTAATTAGTGCTGCATCCAATCGCTATCGCATTACGGTGCAAGTCGCAAATCGTGCTAAACGGCGACGTTATGAAGATTTTGAAAGTAATGAAGATGCCATCATGAAACCCGTCCTCAGAGCGATTATTGAAATGTCTGATGAACTAAATCAGCCAGAAATTATTGGTGAATTATAGAATGTAAACTAATCACCGTCATACCTGTCAAGGGTTTGGCGGTATTTTGGATAATGCAAATGAAACATCAAAAACTTCTCAGGTGGCAATTTTTTTCACCGTTGATTATTACCTTAATAACAGTGGTGATGATTGTTTTGGGAACAGGAAATAATAATTTATTGCATATTTCACCCGCAAATTCCCAAATACTTGCTAATAGTGATATTTGGCAAAAAGTATATCAACAAATTCCTGATTTACCCAAAGAAAATCAGTTTATTAGTAGAACAACTGGACAAGTTGCCGAAAACAATACTCTAGTTAGTCGTCTGATTCGCTATCATATTTATACTAAAGGTAGATCGCCTATTTATCGCCTTGACTGGAAATTAACTTTAGCTGATTATTTGGATGCTAATGAACCGATATATACTGAAAGTTATCCAGGTAATGATAGTTTAAAACAAAATCCTTTAGCAAGCGATCGCACGGCCATTAGTAAACTCACCCGTCAGCAAAGAAATAACCTTATCCAAGTTTTAGTGAATATTTTTAATCATGGTTTTGACTGATTCTAATTCTAGCTTAGATAATTTGCAAAATTCACATCCCCCAGAAGAACTTATTAATGATTTACAGATTGGCCCTTATAATAGATTACCTGATCAACAAGATATAGAACTTGAACGCAAATTACGAGAACTCAAGTTTAAACAAGAATTAAGAAAAGACTGGATTTCTTTTTTAGTTAAAGACGTAATTGGCTATTCTGTAACTATGATTTTTATTCTTACACTAGCTGGTTTTTATCTATTTCGTATTCATCGCCATTAGTAGAGACATTCCCTGGAAATTCTTGATAAAGAACGTCTCTATAAAGATAGGTTTTTAATTATTATTGATTATTCATCACTTGTGATGATAATGGTGTCACTACATTAGATAAATGTTGATCCATCCAATTACCTAAATCAGTTATGACCTCAAGATAATTAATATCATAGTGTAAATCATGATAGCCTCCCGGATATTCAATTCTTAACTTATCTGGATAAGTTACTTTTTGATAAAAAATTTCACTTCCTTCTGGCAACGCAATTCTGTCAGCACTACCATGTAAAATTAACAGTGGTAACTGCCATTTTTCGGCGTTAGCATGAATCCAATCTACTGTCGCAAAAAATTCTGTAGATAACCTAGCAGTAGCCAAAGTATGACGTAATTTATCGTGAGTATAAGAATCTAAAATTTTCTGATCTCGTGAACCAGCGCTAAAATCCAAACCAATATTTAAGGAAAAACGCGGCCACACCTGGGAGAGTAACTTACCTAAAATTACCCGACTCAGTGGTACTCCCACTTTACCAATGCTGGGTGCAAAAGCAATCACACCTGACAACGCAGATTTATCTTCTACATAACGGAGAGTATAATCTAATGCAATTACTCCCCCCATACTATGTCCGAATAGAAAAATTGGGTATTCTGGTTGTTGCTTTTGAATCAAGTTGAGGAAAGTTTGCAAATCATCACGAAATTCAGACCAGGTATTAATGTATCCTCTTTGACCGCATGAACGCCCATGACCACGTAAATCAAAGCCATAGACAGCATATCCCTTCGGTAACAAATATTCAACTATAGTCTTGTAAAGTCCGCTGTGTCCTCCAAGTCCGTGTACAAGCACTAAAATTCCCCTCACTTCACCCCCAGGATGCCAGCTTTGGTAATATAAATCAAGACCCCCAACACCTGGAAATTTGCCTTCTTGACGAGATACGATCGCCTCGCTGTGATAAATCATAAAGTTAAAATTTTACTTCTTTGGCCATAAGCTACCAGCTTATTAACGTATATTGTAGATAAATTTGCTTCTAACTGTAGGAATAAATACAGACAATTTAGATAATAATTATCATGTTATGGAAATAACCATCATAATTAATCAAGATAAATCCCCCATTTGTTTGAAAAGTCCGGGATCTAAATATGTGCAAAGTAGTTACCTATATAACAATATTTGATATGGATATAGCTTAATATTAAACATTTAGTTATTTACTGATAAATCATAAAAAAACAACTAACAAAAGTCACAAATTATGAAATTTTCCCTAGCGGCAAATGCTGTTCAAGCGCGTCAAACCAAAGAAAGATTTGCTAAACCAGAAGAACAATTATCCTATGAATTGGGGAAAGCAGTACAGGAATTACCACCGCTTTATACAAGATTATTAGCGGGAACAATTAGTATGGTTATATTGGGGACAATTTCCTGGGCGCATTTTTCAGAAATAGATGAAGTTGCAACAGCAACAGGAGAATTAATTGCTTCTACCCAAGTAAGACCGGTCACAGCTTTAGGTAATGGTTCTATTTTAGCAGTGAAGGTCAAAGAAGGCGATCGCGTCACAAAAGATCAAATTCTCATTCAACGTGATCCTAATTTTCAACAAACTGATGTTAACCGATTAGCTAAATCTAGTAAATTAATTGAAGATGATTTACAACGATTACAATCTGAACGTTCTGGAGTAAAAACTGCGGGAACACGCCTCCAAGATGAACTTTTAAACTCTCGGTTATTAGACTATAAAGCTAAACAAGCAGCAGCAGCAGCAGAAGCTAAACGTCAAGAATCTCTTGTCAACCAAGCCAAAGTTCGTTTGAGTCGTTTACAAGAAAATTTAGCTAATGCTAAAATCACTTTTATCAATGTGGAAAAAAACTTAGAAAATGCCAAAAAATTGCGTTCTATGTTAGACAATAACTTATCTATTGCCCAACAAAGAGAAGAAAATCTGCGTACCTTAATTCAACCAGGTGCTTTACCCAGAGTTGATTATTTAGAATCGAAAGAAAGATTAAATCGTGCCAATACAGATATTATCAGAAATGCCGATGAAATTACCAAAAACCAAAATAATTTAACCGAAGCAAAAGATAGAATTACATCTTTAGAAAAAGATATTGCTGGTCAATTTCAGGAAATTAGTCAAGCAGAACAAGCTTATCAAACAGCCCGAAATCAAATTATCCGCTTAACCTCAGAACGTCAAAGTGAAATTCTCATCCAAATCAATAAACGCAAAGAAGAATTAACGAATGTTGCAGGTCAATTAGAACAAGCTAAACAACAAAAAGACGGCGAAACTATCAAAGCCCCTTTTGCAGGAACAATTTACAAAATTAAAGCTACTAAGGGACCAGTACAATCAGGAGAAGAACTATTATCAATTTTACCAGCAGGAGAAGAAATGCTCTTAGAGGTAAAAGTTCTCAACCGTGATATTGGTTTTATTAATCAGGGAATGAAGGCGAAAGTTAAAATCGCCACTTTCCCCTTTCAAGAATTTGGTGTAGTTGAGGGTGAAGTATTACAAATTAGTCCCAACGCCGTCATTGATAAAGAATTAGGTTTAGTTTTTCCCACCAGGATTAAGTTAAGTAAACATTCTTTGAATGTGCGCGGACAAGAGGTAGAATTCAGTCCAGGTATGGTTGCTAATGCCGAAATTGTCACCCGCCAAAAATCAGTATTAACTTTCATTCTTGAACCTATTACTCGACGTTTTAGCGAAGCCTTTTCTGTGAGATAATTTAGCTGAAGACAGGCTGTTATTGGGGTGGGCATGCCCACCATATACAGATTTTGTTATTAATGTTGGGTTTCCTTGTGTCAACCCAACCTACCGAATTAGGAAATCCAAATACCGTGGAATCCGTAGGGTACACGCTGAGGAATCATTACCCGCGCTATAGGTTCGTTAGTTATATCTTGGGCGTTAATAACAACAAATTCTGAGGTTTGGGAATTTTCATCATAAACAAATGTTACCAACCATCCTTGATCTTCTGCTGTACCATGGGGATGAGGTGCAAATACAGATTCACCACCATAACGATTTTTACCAAATTCATGGGTTTGGGATGTACCATTTTCAAAATCGTATTTTATGACACCATCAAATAAGGGATTTTGACTATGTGCCATTTTCCCGACATAACCATATTGGGTTTTTCTCCCTAACAGGTTTTCATTGACACGGGGAAATTCTCCTGGTACATCATCTAATCTTTCTTCGGTAACTGTACCTGTGCTGAGGTTAAAGCGCCAACGGTGCAGAAAAGGAATGTCCCCTTGGGGGTCGCGGCACATATCTTGGGAAACAAGAACATTAGTAGAATTCATGCGACAAGCAATAAGTACCACTTCGTCTCCTGTTTCATAAGCGTTGAGGGTGTGGAAGACGTAGCAAGGAGGAGATTCAAACCAGCGAATATTGCTATTGTCACCATGACGAGGCATTATACCAAACCGACTGGGGCAATCGCTCTCAAACATCAGCATCGGTTCTCCCCGCATCATCCGTTCAGGACTAAATGTTAAGGGTAAATCCATGAAAATGGTATAATTTTCGGTAATGGCGAAATCGTGCATCATCACCGCTACAGGTATTTCTATAGGTACGGTTCGCAATAACTCACCCTGGTCAGAAACTATGCCATATTGTACATAAGGTGGTCTAAAACCGTAACCAAAAAACATCATTTCCCCTGTAACTGGATCTACCTTGGGATGGGCCGTAAAGGCAGAAACTAATTTATCATTGTAAGTATGTTCCCCAATAGTTGCTAAATCAGGAATACTAATGTGATGGGGCGCACCTCCTTCCCATAATGCTAAAAGTTGTTGATTATGCCAAACTAGGGCGGTATTAGCGGTATTTTTCCCCGGTCCGTGGGGGTTGTCAATTTGTGGTGGTTCTAAAAGTCCACTCCACACAGCTTTACCCGCTTCATTCTCAATCTTCCATCCTCTAGTTTTGACATAGCGATTACGATAAGTAGCTTTACCATTGCTGATTTCTACGCCATGTAACATCCCATCACCATCAAACCAGTGATATTGTCCTATGGGACTCCATTGGGGGTTAGGACCATTACGGACAAACATCCCTGATAATTCTGGAGGGAGTTCTCCCATAACTTCTAAGGTATCAGTAGCAATTTCTGTGGCTATGGGGGCAAAATTGCTTTCTAAATAGGGATTGACTGCTATTGATGCTATGGTCATATTCAGTGAATTAAATAAGGACACTGTATTTAATATAATTAGCGATCGCTATTTGTGCTAAAAAAACAGTAAGAATTTTGATTTTTCCTTATTTTTCAGGACGATTATTATGTAATAATTGATTTTATCAAATTCATAAATCAGTTGGGTAAGATCCCCGATTTATGCTGTGATAATGTCAATAAATTCTGAATTAATGTTCAGAAGTCACGGATATAGTTTCTATAGCTGAATACTTACCAATCTCTTAATCATAACTGTAAACAATGCCAATAGAATCACAAATGTCTAATATTGATAATGATATTTTTACCGATTTTGGTGCGGTGATGATTCCTCAAGCACCTGCTGGATTCAAGTCAGGTTTTATTGGGATTATTGGCCGTCCTAATGTTGGTAAATCCACTTTAATGAATGAATTAGTGGGGCAAAAAATTGCCATTACTTCCCCAGTTGCCCAAACTACTCGTAATCGTTTAAGAGGTATTTTAACCACAGAAACAGCACAATTAATTTTTGTAGATACACCCGGTATTCATAAACCCCATCATCAACTAGGGGAAGTGCTAGTCAAAAATGCGAAAATTGCCATTGAATCAGTAGATGTGATATTATTTGTAGTTGATGGCACAGTTCCTTGTGGTGCAGGCGATCGCTATATTGCCGAATTACTAATTAATAGTCGAACACCTGTAATTTTAGGCATTAATAAAATTGATCAACAACCGGAAGATTGTCAAAAAATAGATGAAACTTATCTCCAACTAGCTAATACCTATCAATGGCAAACTGTGAAATTTTCCGCTAAAAGCGGTACAAATTTATTAGAACTCCAAAACCTATTAATTAATCAACTCGATCCCGGTCCATTTTACTATCCACCAGAGTTAGTCACAGATCAACCAGAAAGATTTATCATGGGTGAATTAATTAGAGAACAGATATTATTATTAACCCGTGAAGAAGTTCCCCATTCCGTAGCGATCGCCATTGATTTAGTTGAAGAAACCCCAAAAATTACCCGTGTTTTGGCGACAATTCATGTTGAAAGAGATTCACAAAAAGGAATTCTTATTGGTAAAGGTGGGACAATGCTAAAATCTGTTGGTAGTGCAGCTAGAGAACAAATTCAAAAACTCATTGCTGGTAAAGTTTATTTAGAATTATTTGTTAAAGTCCAACCAAAATGGCGACATTCACGGATAAGATTAGCAGAACTCGGTTATCGTGTGGAAGAGTAGGAAGAATAGAAATAAACAGTGCTGCAAAATAAATTGCATATTTTCGGAAAGGTAACAGGTGAGAGTTGACGGTTGATAGGGAAATACATTTATATTGTTCTTTTTTTTTTGAACTCCTGACTCGGTGACTCCTGAATTCTTATTCAGATACCCGAATTATTTACCAATAAAATCAACATAACCTCCCATATTTTCATCATCTGTCCCCACTATTATGCCTCCTGTTGCACCAGGAATGAGTTCCAAAGCTTCAATTTTATGATATTTATTGCGGTAAATAGGGAAAAGCTGCTGATTTTGTTTCCAGATAATTTGATTACTATTAACTGCGAAATGACCTGCAATATAAACAGCAGATGTAAATGGCCCATCATTACCACCATCACTCGCTGCACTAATATAAACAATACCCGCCCTATCTATTTTTAAATCAGAAATATGGCGAACTTGTCCAGAGGGAAAAGGTACTGTAAAATCCGCAGCACCAACAAAATTTATTTGCGATTTATCTATATCTAAAATTCCCCAATAAATTTTTGCTGGTTCTTTTCCCTCACCACGATGCGCCCAAACAGCAATAATTTTACCGTCAATATTTTGAACACTCAAAGCTTCAAAATTACTACTGTGACTAACTTTTGGTAAATCAAATTTTTTTACAAAAATAATTTTCTGCTTTTGAATATCTAATTGCAAATGATAAATATTACCATCACTTGCTAAAGCTAAAAACTCAGCGGTATTTTTACCCGGAAGAGATGTTAACGCTTCTAAATCATCCGGTAATACAGTTTTTTCTGGCCAATTTAGTGGTGTATATTCGGGCTGATTTTCACCATGAATATGAATAATTGCTAACCTGACTTGATTTTTTTGTTTATTATCATGGACAATCAAAAAATCTAAATTATTGTCTTTCTGTGTCAGCAAAGCTATACCACTAATGCCAAAATTAATACCACCACGAACAGGCCGCCATTCCTGCGCCCTAACTGGTTGAGATATAAATAGTAATGCTCCTAAAATAATCAGATTGATCACTAATGGCGAAAATTTACCCATATTAATGTGTTTTGTCTGATGTAGCTGATATTACATCATACCAATTTTAGTTAAATCATTAGTAAAATTAAAGCACCAATTACTCCCTCTTGAAGAAAAAGTACCGGACGTTACATTTTTTTTCATAAGTTTTCCTTGTTAATCTAATAGTTAGTTAATAAAAAATTTACTTAAAAAGGAACTTGCAGATGATTGTTGTCATGAAGGTTGGTTGCCCACAGGAAGAGATAAATCGGATTGCTACAGAACTATCTAGCTGGGGACTAACACCAGAAAAAATCATTGGTCAGCATAAAGTAGTGATTGCTTTAGTAGGGGAAACGGCGGATTTAGATCCCCCCCGTATTCAAGAATTGAGTCAATGGATTGAACAAGTATTACGAGTGGAAGTACCCTATAAACGAGCTAGTCGGCAGTTCCGTCATGGCCAAGCTTCTGAGGTGGTGGTGAATACTCCTCAAGGGGATGTGGTATTTGGTGAACATCATCCTTTAGTGGTTGTGGCCGGGCCCTGTTCGGTAGAAAATGAGGAAATGATTGTGGAAACGGCACTGCGGGTAAAAGCTGCGGGAGCTAAGTTTTTACGGGGCGGCGCATATAAACCCCGCACTTCACCCTATGCTTTTCAAGGTCATGGTGAAAGTGCTTTGGAATTGTTAGCAATAGCGCGGAAAGTCAGTGGACTGGGGATTATTACGGAAGTAATGGATACTGAAGACTTAGAGAAAATTGGCGAAGTTGCCGATGTGATTCAGATAGGGGCGAGAAATATGCAAAATTTCTCCATGCTGAAGAAAGTGGGAGCGCAACCTAAACCAGTGCTGTTAAAACGGGGGATGGCGGCGACTATTGAAGATTGGTTAATGGCGGCGGAATATATTTTAGCGGCGGGTAATGCCAATGTGATTCTCTGTGAACGGGGAATTAGAACTTTTGACCGTCAGTATACTCGTAATACTTTAGATTTATCCGTTGTGCCGGTGTTGCGGAAGTTGACACATTTACCGATGATGATTGATCCTAGTCATGGTGTGGGTTGGTCCGAGTTTGTTCCTTCGATGGCGATGTCCGCGATCGCCGCTGGTACAGATTCTCTCATGATTGAAGTCCATCCTAATCCTAAAAAAGCTCTATCCGATGGACCCCAATCTTTAACCCCAGATGCTTTTGATCAATTAATGTCAGAATTGGCAGTGATTGGTAAAGCGGTGGGTAGATGGCCACAACCAGCTATGGTTTAAATATAGGGTTTGACATTCCTAAAGATCCCCGACTCCTTCAAGAAGTCGGGGATCTGAACCTCCCAGTATTGCTAACGTCGCATATAGCGGAAGGCAACATTAGTTCCGCCTCCGAGTCCATAGGCAATTTGAATATTTAGCTGGGCCATTGGTTCTAAATATCTAGCATTTTGTAGGACTCCAGCATCAACAGCTTCAAATCCCGCATCTTTGATCAATTTTGCAGCTATTGCTTTAGCTGCTGCATCATCGCCACAGTAGAAGCCTGTAGCTTTTTGTCCATCAAATATTTGCTTGCCAGGTTCCATGACTTCAGCAAAAATTGTATTGAATGCTTTAACCACAGGTACACCGGGAATGAGTTTAGCAATTTCTTCGGCTGAAGAGGTGGTGTATCCTAATGTATTTGACATATAATCAGGCGCGAGAGGATTGGTACAATCAATCACAATCTTGCCAGTTAAATCACCGAGTTCTTGCACTACATCTAGAGTTGTATTATTTGCCCAGGGAGTTGTAACTATAATTACATCAGCACTCGCTACGGCATCGGCATATTTTGCACCTTTTACCGTTTCTCCAAGTTGTGCCGCAATTGCGATCGCTTTTTCCTGTTCCCGTGAGCCAATAGTGATTTCATGACCTGCTAAAATAAACAGTTTAGCAAGACGGCTACCGACGTTACCCGCACCAATCACAGCAATTTTCATTTCTATTATTCCTCAAGAAATCAATTTAAAAGTTTTTAGACAATCAGTTAAAAGACAGGATATTGTTAACAAGTTTCCTGGCGTTGGGAGAGGTGATGATGGGGAATTTTAGATTTTGGTACAAACCCCGTCCTTCAGAACGGAAAAATAGTAAATCCCAAATCCAAAATTTTCGAGATTCTACACTTTAGGGTGGAGTCAATCCAAAATCCAAAATACTCGCCGCGCTGCTTACGCTTCGCTAACGTAAATCCAAAATCGAGTTACACAAACAAAGCGGGATAAATCAAACAATTATCTTCTTCTGCTACCAAAACCAGCAGAACGACGACCTCCAGAACGGCCACCACTACCGAAACTACTATCAGAACTGCGGCGGATAGAACTAGAATTTCCAGAAGGTCTAAGGGTACTGCTACCAAAACCAGAACCGGAAGCTCGTCCATTGGTTGTGGTGCGGCTTGTACTTCCTGAAGATGAGTTTCTAATGTTGCCTGTAGTACGGAAAGTAGTGCGATTTCTCACTGCTGCCGGTGGTTCATTGTAGCGAGAACGGTAACTAGAAATGGCTGAATCATAGCTAGAACCGTAACCTCCATAACCATTCATGATCCCACCGGGTTGATAAACGGGGGGAACATAATATTGAGGTCTGAACAACATACTAGCAATAGCTTGACCTGCGATCGCTCCCGCAAATGGAGCCCAAAAACTGCTTTCTTGGCGCACAATCACAGTTTCTTTTTGTCCGGTTTGGGGATTGTTTCTGGTTTCCGTGACGTTATGGACGTACTCGATTTTAAAATCTTCGGTCATATATAACATAGGCTGACCGTTTTCTACCTTGAGGTAGGTTTTCTTACCGGCTTTAATTTCATCATCGGTTAGTCTTGCCATTTGCAGTTTTTCTGTGGCAAAGCTGGGGGGTGTATGATTGAGCAAAAACAGGGTGTACTCACCATTAACGTCATTGTATGTACCCTGTTGCACATCATACTGTCCATCATTTAATTTGGTGGGAGTAGTATTTTGGCTGACACCCTGAGTTGCAGAACGAGTTTGGTTTTCTCCCGCACAGGCCATTGTTGTTAAGCACAAACTCAAGGCTAAACAAAGGATTGTAAGTTTACGGAGTATAGTCATAATCATGTTTTTCATCTTTTGTGCGCTACTCATGACAGTTACAAACTAACGAATAATTTACAATGGAATCAATTCTGGGTAATACTCCAATAGCTGATCACGAGAAAGTTCATCACCTAACTGGGCCGGTGAGAAATGCACTTGGATAGCCCGAAGTTTATGTTTATAGTGTAGATTAATTAAGGTAGAGAAGGCTGCTTTTAAGGCAGAAATGTTAGCTAAATCCGTTTCTAGTTCGGAAAATTCACCTTCAGCTGCTACGGTAATCATCACTATTATATTGTCAGTGACAGGAAGTGTTAAAGGCTGGTTTGCTGATGCAGAACTGGAATCCAAATTCGCCCCATATCTTTGAGCGGAGTCTGTAAATAATTCGTTGACATAATCTCCGGCTTCACCTTCACTCCAAAAGACATCACCTTCGTTAGCAGCAGAACACCAATATTCATCATATTGCAGAAAAGTTTGGCACAGTTCCACCAATTCTTCTCCTAGAATTTCTAATTCACCATCAGCATCAATTGCCCTTCTAGCAGCACGGTTGAGAACACCTAAAATGGGTGCTATTTCTTGACCATTGAGATGGAGAAATAACCGACTGACAACATAACGAGTTCTACCCATCATCCGATTAAAGGTATTACGCATTTTTCTCTCCCGTAATTTCTTAGTAATTGGTAATTTCTTCCAGTTTTATTTGTCAACAGTCAACCATAACCTTTTAACTCCTCAATGTAGTAAAATCCTTTAATAAAATCTACAATTATATCTAAATCAGGCACAAGATATTCTGATTCTGTAGATACATCATTGTTATTGGTGGAGTGGCACTAAAAAATTCTTTGGCTTCTGCTGGGGTAAAATTTTGGATGATGGAGCGATCGCTGTTCACAGAAAGATCCAACCATTCGCAAGTCATACCTTCAATTTTTAATCTAAATCGCAGTGTACCATAAAGTTTTGCCCCGGTTAATGTAGCTCCAGATACAGCACTTCCCGTCCACTCTACTTTAATTAATTTTCCCTGGTTTAAATTAGCTTTAGTTAAATCTGAGCTAGTTAAATTAGCTACACTTAAATTTGCCTCAGTCAAGTCAATATTGCTGAGATTAATACTATTCAGCTTTACTTCTGCTAGGTTAATTTCACTAAAATCTAAAATTCCTTGTGCATATTTCGCTAATAATTCTTCTATAGTCATGAATCTACCCTGCTATGTCCAACTTTGATAGTTGAACTTGGTACATTATCCAGAGAGCAAGCAAAAATTTAGTTCCCAATGAAAATGAAAATTGGTATTTTAGGATTAGGTCTTATAGGCGGTTGTTTAGGTTTTGATTTACGTTCAAAAGGACACTATGTTTTAGGTGTAAGTCGTCGTCAATCAACTTGTGAAAAAGCTATCAACCAGGGCAATGTTGATCAAGCTGGCTTAGAATTAAGTTTGTTAGCATCCGCAGAAGTTGTATTTATTTGTACTCCTATAGGAATGATAGTACCTCAAGTCCAAGAGTTGATTACTCATCTACCTAAGACCACTATTATTACTGATGTTGGTTCAGTTAAAAAACCTATAGTGGAGGCAATTTCTCCTTTATGGGAAAATTTTGTGGGCGGCCACCCTATGGCGGGTAAAACCGATGTAGGGATAGAAGCATCACAACCTAACTTGTTTATCAATCGGCCTTATGTGATAACGCCAATAGAAACAACACCTAATCACGCTGTCATCATTGTAGAAGAAATTGTGCGATCGCTTGGCTCAAATATTTACTATTGTCAACCAGAACAACATGATCGCGCTGTGAGTTGGATTTCTCATTTACCCGTGATGGTTAGTGCTTCTTTAATCGCGGCCTGTTTAAGTGAAACTGACCCAAAAATCGCTCAATTATCCCAAAATTTCGCTAGTTCTGGGTTTCGGGATACCAGTAGAGTTGGGGGAGGAAATCCAGAATTGGGAGTCATGATGGCGCAATATAATCACCAATCACTACTACATTCATTACAACAATATCGCCAAAGTCTCGACGAATTTATTCATATAATTGAGCAAGAAAAATGGGAATTATTAGAGGAAAAATTTAAGTTAAATCAACAAGCACGACCTAATTTTCTAGAATAGGTATTTATGCGTTGAGAATAATCTCAAGTACGTGACATATTCCACAAACTCCCTTATGCCTTGGGGCACCCTTGCGCGAACAGGTGAGTGTGGGCTTCTGGGCGACTCCTAAGCTGGACATTGACTGAGCTTCTTGATATTTAGAGCCGCGTTCAAATCCTGAAAACCAAAATTCACCGGAAGAATAAGAAAGTGTTCATTTCCTCCATGTTCCCTTCCTTCGTACCACACACATTAGTCAGGGAACTGTCGTCAACTCACGCACCATTCATCCCACGTTCCCAAAAGTGAGACGTGGGGCTTCTGTCAGGATAGCTAAATTAACCACCACGTCTTAAAGATGTTTCTACCCGTTGGAATTCTATCTGTAGACGTTTTTTCAGTTTTTCAGGAACGGGACGATTAGGATAGGAACTGTAGTGACCTGCAAGGGAGTTGAGAGCAGTTCGCATAGTTGTAAAGGAATTCAGAGAAGCAACAGCCGTATTGCGCTGATAACGTGCCGAAAAGTCATTGATTTTTCGGCGTGCTTCTGATTGTAAGGCGGCTTTATCGGGAGAATCTGGTGTTAATTCTAAGGCTTGTCTTAAAATACCAACTACAGCTAAGGTATCTTGACGATAATCACCAGTTAAACTATCAGGACTGCCCGTACAGCCAACTAAGCCCATAACTACAACTAAAACTAGAGAAAGCAGACGCGACCAATAACTTTTCATAACTTTTAGTAAAAAAACAAGTAAATCAAAATTCATCCTATCTTGGATTGGTATACAGGAGATAGGAAAAAAATCAATTCCAGAATCAAAGTTGACAACTTTAAATTCGATAAAACCCTTACTCAGTCTTAATCAGGCGATATAAAGTATCCCTTTGTTGGTAAGGTCTATTTACGGAGGATATGGCATTTTCTAGGGTGGGGACTTCCATACAAGTACCTCCTACAGCCCCGGCCATGGTGGTAATATGTTCTTCCATTAAAGTACCACCGATATCATTACAACCCCAATTTAAGGCTGCTGTAGCACCTCCTAACCCTAATTTTACCCAGCTTGGTTGGTGATTGGGTATATAATTACCGAGGTAAATTCTGGCTACGGCGGTTAGGAGGAGGGCATCAGCGAGGACTGGTTGATCTCTGCCCACCCGTTTACGTAAGGATTTGGGGGCTTCTTGTCCGACAAATGGCAAAACAATAAATTCCGTGATTCTCGCAGGATAACCTTTTTCTATAGCTGTTTGTTGGAGCGATCGCAATTTTTCTAAATGTCCAATTTGCTGTTCTGGGGTTTCAATATGCCCAGATAAAATGGTACTAGTCGTCGGTAGTCCCAATTGATGCGCTGTAGTCACAATTTCTAGCCAAGTGGCTGTATCAATCTTTTCTGGACACAATACCCGTCTGACCTCATCATCTAACACTTCTGCTGCTGTTCCTGGCATTGAACCAACTCCAGCATCCCGCAAAGCTGTAATCACCTCACTATAGGTAATTCCATCTAGTCTGGCGATAAATTGGATTTCCTGGGGAGAAAAAGCGTGTAAATGTAAATGAGGAAATGCGCTTTTAATAGTTTCTACCAACTTCAGATAATAAGGTAAAGACTTACTATTGATCTGTGCTTGTGGATTTAATCCTCCTTGCATACAGATTTCCGTTGCCCCCCGACGCACCGCATCTGTAGTCTTTTCTAAGATTTGCCCCCAGTCTAACCAGTAGGCATCCTTATCACCATCATCTCGCCGGAAAGCGCAAAAACTACAATGCTGCTCACATACGTTAGTAAAATTAATATTACGATTAATTACGTAAGTAACAGCTTCACCAGATTGTTTTTGTCGTAGTTGGTCAGCCACAACCTGGATAGAATTTACAGATTCTGGTTCAGTTTGTTTTAATAAAATTACTGCCTCAGAAGGTGATATATTAAACCCTAGTAAGGCACGGTCAAGAATAGTATCCAAAGTAATATTTATCACAATTAGTTAAATTTCAGTAGGAATAAATTAAAAGCCAGCTTACCATTACTAATTATTTTATAAGGAAAATGCCGAAAACCCTTGAAGGTGCGGCTGACTCAGGAAGCCACACCTGGGCTTTAGACAAGGGATGAAGGCTAGTACCGCAGGGCGAAAGCCAAAAGTCAAAAGTCAATGAATGTAGAATCCCCGTGTTTTTAGACCGGGGAGTGTCAACAGGTGTGATCTTTTCTTTATATAGGAATCCGGTTTGATTCTTGTTCATTAGACATAGGAGTGAAAATTATCCTAGGGACAATTCATGAATTTGCTATCAGAAAACCAGCAGATTTAGCAACTACTTTAGAAAAGGTTATTCAAGAAAACCCAAAAAAATATAATCGTGTTCTTTCGTTAGATAGTGGTAATCCCGTATGGTCTAAACTGAAAACTGAAGCAGAAGTAGAAATGGCAAAACAAAAGATAGAAAAAGTTTTTTTATCCCAGTTTAAGTGAATAGAAAGTCAAAATATTGCGGGGACAATGACTCTTGATGATTTTAGCGCTAGTACAGCACGGCGTAAATAAAACAACAATTCTCAATCACTAAAAAGCTTACGCCATATTATTTTTGACTTTTGACTTCCGCCTTGCGGTACTAGGCTTTACCTTAAGTCTCCCAAAACTTGACCAAAAACTTAAAATTTGTCGGTTCTCTTAATACCCAGAGTGTAGTACCCTATTTTAGAGTTAACCTTTATACTGTCAACCCAGCAATTTTAAAATTACTACTTATTTTATGAATACAAACTCATCTAATTCCCTTTTAGCAGTTCCCACGGGTGCATTAAAAATTTCTGAATCTACAGCAAATGGTAACCATCCCATTCTCCTATCTTTAGTGATTCCTACTTATAAAGAGCATGACAATGTTGAAAATATAGTCAAAATACTCAGTAACTTACTCGATGAGGCTATCCCTGGAGATTATGAACTGATTATAGTGGATGATGATAGTCCTGATTTAACTTGGGAAGTAGCACAATCTCTAATTCCAGATTATCCCCAATTACGGGTGATGCGTCGTCAAGATGAACGGGGGCTATCTTCAGCAGTAATTCGTGGCTGGCAAGCTGCTACAGGACGTGTATTAGGCGTTATTGATGGGGATTTACAGCATCCTCCAGAGATATTAACACAACTGTTACAGAAGATAGAAGCAGGTGCTGATTTAGCTTTAGCTAGTCGTCATGTAGATGGTGGTGGTGTCAGTAGTTGGAGTGTAGTTAGACGGTTTTTATCCCGTGGGGCGCAGGTGCTGGGATTGGTAATTTTACCAGGTGTATTAGGTAGGGTTACTGATCCAATGAGTGGTTATTTTATGGTAAGACGGAGTGCGATCGCTGGGGCAACCATGAACCCCGTAGGGTATAAAATTCTCTTAGAAGTCATTGGACGGGGACAGGTGGGAGAAATTGCCGAAGCAGGTTATGTCTTCCGGGAACGCAGAGAAGGTCAAAGCAAAGTAACCTGGAAACAATATGTAGAGTATATTCAACATTTAATTAGGTTACGAGTATCCACTGGTAGGTTAGGTAAAATTCGCCTCAAGGTTAACTTCCCCATTGGGCGTTTTATCCGCTTTGGTGTAGTAGGATTGAGCGGTGTATGTGTGGATATGCTCATACTTTATTTACTCAGTGATCCGACAACCTTAGCATGGCCTCTAACACGCAGTAAAATAATTGCTGGTGAAATTGCGATTTTCAATAACTTCCTATGGAATGATGCTTGGACATTTGCGGATGTTTCCATGAACCAGAAAGGATGGAAACTAAGGATAAAACGCTTTTTGAAATTCAACGTTGTTTGTTTAGCTGGGTTAGTGTTGAATGTGTTGGTATTGAATTTAGTGTTTAATTTCCTAATTCCTAACCGCTATATTGCTAACTTTATAGCAATTGGTGTGGCCACAATTTGGAATTTCTGGGTTAACCTAAAACTAAGCTGGCGAGTAACTGAAGTTAAATAACGTTGCCCTTAGCAAGGGAGGACTACAGAGGGGTCTGATTATGTGTATCTTCATAGAAAATTGGTATTAACATCGCCGTAACTGCGCTAATAAAACTACAATTTCATCTATTGCGACTCTCAAAACTTTATTAGGTTTCTCAGATTGATTTACCAAAATACTAAAAACCAACGGCTCATAATTAGGTGCATTCACATATCCAGATAAAGCGGAAATTCCTCCCAAAGTTCCTGTTTTTCCCGCAACAATTCCCACAGCAGGAGTATTCAGAAAACGCTCTTTTAAAGTTCCTTTTACACCGCCAATAGCTAAAGAGACCCGAAAAACTTCTGCTTGGGATGATTTAGCCATTGCTTGTAAAAGTTGTACTAAAGCTATGGGAGTCGTTAAGTTTTTGCGAGATAAACCAGAACCATCTACAATTATATAACCATCTGCCTCAACTCCTAATTGAGTTAATGTTTCTCTCACTACTTCTAATCCAACATCAGCCGTATTTTTATTTGTTTCTCCTGTTTTTTTAATAGCTAAACTTCTAAGTAAAGCCTCAGCATACAAATTATTACTATTAATATTTGTTTCTATTAATAACTCAGATAACGGTGGAGATTCTACTGCGGCTATTTCTTTTTTTAGGTCATTTTTATGAAGATAATTACTCGCAGTTTCTTTAATACTAATTCCTGCTATAGCTAAATGCTGGCGAAATTTTCCTAAAAAATTAATAGTTGGATCAAATACAGCTAAACCAGTGGTTGCTGCTTCAGAATTAACAGGCAATTGTCCTGTAATTTGCAAAATTTGTCCTTTTAAATCACGATTTACCTTGACAAGGCCAGGCTCATTAGCTGGAGTAGTCATAGTATTATTTTCAATTTGCCAAGAGTATGCTTCTGTAGGATCAGCCCATTTTATTTTTAATGGTTGTCCAATATTTTGGGGTAAAAAAGTTACTGTAGTGGCATTTTCATTAATAATTAAACTGTTAACAGGTACACCATAATCAGCCTGAATATCTTCCCATTGCCAACTAGAATTAACTACCGATCCTTGAAAATAACTATCATCAGCAATTAACTGATTAATTTGACGGATTCCCTGTTGATATAGTTGTTTTGATAGTATTGTTAATTGAGCATTTTTCAGACTCGGATCTCCCCTGCCTACTACCCGTAAAATACCATTACCATCATCATAAATAGAGGTACGAATCCGAAAATCTGCCCCTAATTTTTGTAATGCGGCTGCGGTAGTAAATAGCTTCATATTAGAAGCAGGAATAAAATACTTCTGGGCATCTTGACTATAAAGAATTTTGTCTGATGATAATGTTTTGACTAAAATTCCCCAACGCGCTCGATTAAATTGAGGACTATTGGTAATATTATTAATCGCCGATGATAATTGAGACGGACAAATTGATTTTGTTGCAGTAATTTGTGTAACTGGGGTTTCTGCTTTAGCTATTTCTTGGATACTAGAAATTTGAACGCTAAAAAATAGTAATACTAAGCTAATAAAAGATTTTTTTGACATATTACCAGTTATTTTGTCTAGCTAGATTTTTAAATTTTGTAAATTGTGGATCAAATAATAGTTTAATTGTTCCTGTTGGTCCATTACGATGTTTAGCTAAATGTACTTCTGCAATACCTCTATCTGGTGTATCTGGTGAATAATATTCATCACGATATAACATCATGACTATATCCGCATCTTGTTCAATTGAATTGTGAACAATGATATTATTGGCAACAAAATTATGCAAATGAGGAACTGTTAAATCAAATACTTCTTCTTCTCCATCTAATTTAATTGATATAATTTCATCCCAATAAATATCAGTATTAGCAAGAGCAAGTAGCTCGCCAGATTTAACACTATTGGCAACTTTTAATGCTCGTGAGAACAAATCTTGAGGGACAAGTTTTTCGTAAGACCTCAAACCAAAAACTCCAAGAGATTCTACCCATTTAGCTATTGGATTTCTAACACCATAGAAAGCAACATTCTCTGGTAAATCTATTTCTCTAGTGGTGTACTGTATAGCATGACTTGGTAGTGTACAACCATCACCAATTAAATGCCCTAATAATGCAACTTCAGAATAAGTCATGGTTTGTTTACCAATAATGGGCAAATGTCTTGGTAAGCAAATATGTTGTTTAGAACTTAATTCATCTAATCTTTTCCAACCATTAATAGTTAAAAATTGATGATTGGCAGTAGCACTAATTTTTCTACCTAATCGGGTTTTTAATGTAAATACTGGTTTAATGCCTGTAGAAAATGCGTTAGTAACAATAGCTTTTTCTAATTTCATTGTATTTTCATTTAATGCCCAAACGGCAAAGCCAGATTTACCTACTAAATCTTTAATTGGCACTTGTAAACCTATATCCGCTAATGTTACTAAAGAATCTCCTGTTAAACAACCAGATTCTCTCAAATCAGATAACATGGGACGTTTATTGGTTCTGGCTTCTACACCGCGACTTAACTGGGATAGGGCAATGATTGGTACAGATAATTCTCTGGCTAAACCTTTTAAAGAACGGGTAATTCTTGATAATTCTTGTACGCGATTATCACCTGTTCCTTCCATTAATTGCAAGTAATCTATTATTATTAATCCCAAATCTTTATTTTGTTCAGCTTGCAGTCTTCTGGCTTGACTTCGTATTTGCGTAACTGTAATATTTGCCGTATCATCAATAAAAATTGGGGTTTCTGATAGCTTATCAATGGCACGACTTAAATTTTCCCATTGATTTTGGGCAATGCGTCCACTTCTTAAATAACTGCTTTCAATTCCTGCTTCACTCGCTAATAATCTCTGTACTAGCTGTTCTTTGGACATTTCTAAACTAAATACCGCTACTGGTAATTGATAACCAGCAGCAATATTATGAGCTAGGTTTAAGCAAAATGCTGTTTTCCCCATTGACGGCCTAGCAGCGACGATAATTAAATCAGAACGCTGAAAACCACTGGTCATGGCATCTAAATCATAAAAACCGCAGGGTATTCCTGGTAAAGCAATTCCTTGATGTCGAGTTTCAATATCTTGAAAAGTATTAATTAAAGTGTCACCAATATGAATTAATCCTGATTGGGTTTTTTCTTGGGTGACGTTAAAGATTTTTTGTTCTGCATTATCTAGAACAATTGGTAATTCTGTTTCTGTCTCATAACCTAAATGAACAATTTCATTACCTGCTTTAATTAATTGTCGTCGCAGGTATTTCTCCATTACTAATTCTGCGAGGGCATCAATATTCACTGCGGAAACTGTGCGGTCTACTAATGTTGCTAGTTTATTTCTGCCACCAATACGGGTTAATAGATCATTATCTGTTAACCAACTGGTAATGGAAAGTAAGTCTGTGGGTTTTTGCTGGGTATGCAGACGTAGGGCAGCTTGATAGATGATTTTATGGTCACTAATATAAAATGCTTCGGGAACTAGGCGATCGCTCACTCGACCAATTGCCTCTGGATCTAGTAGAATACCCCCTAAAATCGCTTCCTCTGCTTCTATGTTTTGTGGTGGTAGGCGATTACTACCATCACCTTGAAAACTTAGTTCTTCAGCCATAATATTTTAAATTTTAGCGATTTTGGATGTTTACCTAATTATCCAAAACCGATATCCTAATTTTAAATTTTGGATTTTGGATTTTCGATTAAAGATTGAAAATTTAAAAATGTCCGCAGCTACCAAATTTATTCGAGGATCAATCTAAAATCTCAAATTAATTGATAAGCTTTTGGCTTAATTGCTGAAGTCAATCTAAAATCTAAAATAGACAAACTCCAGGCTTAATTGCTAGAGTCAATCTAAAATCTAAAATCTAAAATCTAAAATCCAAAATTGTGTCACTGTTAGTTAGAGACGACTTCAATGTTAATTTCTGCTGTTACTTCAGAATGGAGTTTGATTTCAGCTTTGTAAGTACCCAATTTACTAATATCGGCAATGGCAATACCACGACGATCAATTTCTAGATTAGCTGCTGCTTGAATGACATCTGCTACATCTTGAGTAGTAACTGTACCGAAAATAGCTTCGTTTTCACCAACTTGCTTGGCAATTTTTAAGCTACCAAGTTTTTCTAAAGTTGCTTTCTGCTCAGTTGCTTGTTGTTTAAGTTCTAATTGTCTTAGACGTTCTTGTTCACGTCTGCGTTCTACTTGTTTGAGAATACCAGGTGTAGCACGGGCGGCTAAACTCTGAGGAATCAGGTAGTTACGAGCATAACCGGGAGCTACTTCTACTAAGTCGCCGATTTTTCCCAGCTTGCTGACATCTTTTGTTAAAACTAATTGCACACGTTTCGCCATTGTTTTTCGCTTTTCTTTGTAAAATCTTAGTTATTTGGGTGTCATTAGGGTGGCTTTTCAAAATTGTAGCTTGATCCTCAGCGACTTTGAACATACCCACAACCTAAAAATTCTAGCGAAATCTGGGGGCGATCGCAACACTAAATCCCCAACCAAATTTTCTACAGATAGAATCGTATGATTTGCTACTTTTACTCAATTATGTCACAGGAGAAAGATTTGGGTCTTGGGAATCAGGACTTATGCCCTTGGAGGGAATGTCAGACCAATAGAACTACGAAGATAACAGAGGCTATTCCTAATGAATTGGGAAGCCCACACTGTACGGAAGGTCAGTGTGTGGTAGTTCACCTAAAACATATCCTTCATGCCGCGAATTCGGGCAAAGGTTTGGATACCATCATCACTCTTTGCTGTTGCTTGTAGAGATGGTTCCTCCCAACGTAAAAAAGGATTGGTGAGTTTTTCCACTCCTAAAATTGATGGAATTGTTGGTTCTAATTTATCCCGTTGAGCCTTAACATCTTGGTAACGTTTTTGTAAATCTGCATTTCCAGCATCCACCGTCACCGCAAACCGCAAATTGCTTAAAGTGTATTCATGGGCGCACCACACGCGAGTATGATCAGGCAAAGCCCGAAGTTTACTTAATGAATCTACCATTTGCCCTGGTGTACCTTCAAATAAACGACCGCAACCTCCCGCAAACAATGTATCACCACAGAACAATTCTCCAGGCTCTCCTGGACCTGCTGGGGGGAAATAGTAAGCAATATGAGCGCGAGTATGTCCAGGTACAAAAAATATATTAGCAGTGCGATCGCTAAATTGGATGCGATCGCCTTCCTGTAAAAACACCTGTTGTCCCGGAATCCTTCCCCGATCCTCTATACCACCATATACTTTTAGTTCAGGAAATACTTTGATTAATCCTGTATTGCCACCTACATGATCTCCGTGATGGTGAGTATTGAAAATAGCAACTAATTGAGCATTGAGTTTACTTAATTCCGCTAAAACTGGTTCAGATTCCGCCGGATCAACAACCACAGCAATATTTTGTTGTGGATCATGGAGTAAAAATATATAGTTGTCTGAAAGTACAGGTATCCGAATTACTTGCATCCGCTTTTATTCCACTACAAGAATATGATAAATAAATAAAAATATAGCGCCAGGTACTTTTTGCTGAATATTGGGTATAAACCAGAAAAATACAGTCTTTTAAACTTAAAGCTGAAGCGATAAAAATTCAACTTTCATTTTCCAACTTACCCCATACTACAGTTATTACCTGGACGCTGATTGTTAGACTTTCTTTTTCTGGGTCTCACGCCAAACTTCGGCCATTCTTCCCCAGTTAGTGCTAAATTCATCGAACCCCATCAGAGTTCCTGGTGTTTCTTCATCCCAAGAGGCGGAAAGAACACCATAGGTAATTCCCAACACACCTAAACCAAACAATCCCATATTTACCAATAAAACGGCGATAGGTGGAAGTTGGACATGAGCTAAGGTGACGAGGAGATAGCTAATTACTAAACTAGCAATCCCTAAAAATGTAGGAATACCGCAAAAACCAGCCACTCGGCGAATCATCCGCTGGCTAACTACTTCAGGAATCGCCATTTCTTGTTTAGAATAACGACGTTGCTGTTGTGGTTTTTCTTGAGTTTCCTTGGTTTTGATAACGGGTTGACTAATAGCCTTAGGGGGTTTTGGACGCTTTTTGTTTGGCTCAAAAGGTAAGGCACTACGTTCCGATTCTTCAGCAGCCATAAGAATTAGTTCCTAACCGCGAATACCAAGACGAGTAATTAAAGCTCTATATTTTTCCTGACTACCTGCTTGGATATAAGCTAGAAGACGCTTTCTTTGGCCAATCATCTTCAATAATCCTCTACGGGAGGAATGGTCTTTTTTATTAGCTTGCAAATGTTGACTGAGGCGGTTAATGCGGTCAGTTAGCATTGCCACTTGAACTTCAGACGAACCAGTGTCGGTTTCGTGAACTTGGTAGCCAGAAATTATTTCTTGTTTGCGCTGTTGCGTCAGAGCCATGATTGATTAAATCTTTATTCTTTCTAAATTTGTGTAGCAGTTTCCTATCATATCACAGCCATCAATTCCTGTGGCAAATTCTTGATCACTGGTAGGACTGAGGAAAACCCGCCCAGGAGTTGAGGATATCAGAAGGAACAAGGAAGAACTAAAAATATAATTCTCCTCCGTTCCCCTGCCCCCTACTCCTTACTCTGGAGACTTGAGAGCTTGATCTAAAATCTGTCTGGCTTGTTCTGCTTTTGATCTAGCTTCCTGATAACGCAGATTCGCTTGGGCAAAGTTTTTGAGAACCTTAAAACCTTCTTTGAGATAAGTAATTTCTTCCTCGGTTACGGATTTATCGGAAAATAGCACATCAATGGCTTTACGAATTTCTAAGGCTTCCGTACGCGATTCTTGCACCTTTAACTTTAAAGAAGCTAAATTACTGAGAATTTGAACTGCTTGGGTAATCTCATCTTCACGACTAGAAGTATCTGTAGTTGGTTCTTTCACCTCTATTAACTGTTGGGGACCAAATCCTTCTTCTAGTTCCGTTGGTAATTCACCAGCGTCCATAAGTTCCATCAACTGATCCATTGCTTTGTCACGGGCTTTAGCGGAATCTTTGCCAGGAACGGTGAGAATAATTTCTGGGCTTTGGGCTAGACTGTACTGAACCATAGGTGTATCTATAAATCCTATCTATTTGTCAGAAATATTATTGGAATTAAGAACCGCATACAAAAGAAATTTTAGTTCAATTATACTGAATCCCCAACCATTTCATTCTCATCAATTGTCAACAAGAAAAGAGCGATCACAAATCTTGGAAAAAATCGGGAGTTGAGCGAAGTCGAAACTAGGGGAGGGCATCCCCAAAGTAACGCTACAGAAGTTGAAACCTCTACTCTACTTGGTGAGCCAGTGCGGTCTTGGGGGTTTCCCCCATGAGTGACTGGCGAACCCTCTCTTAGGTTTAGCTGTGGCTTTGTATGTTAAAGGAGAACAACAACAGGCGTATCAATTAGCGGAAACTGCATTAAAATTAAACAAAAACTTTGCCAATTTTCACGTGATGAAAAAGCATTTTTGGGGTGAAAGTATCATTACCGATGCTCAAAAAATGTTATCTACTCCTAAAATGAAAAACTTATTATCAGAGTTACCTTAATATTAATTTTCGCTGTCGAGATAGTTGATCAATTATCTCGATTGTTTCTACACTTGTCAGGATTTAGCAATACTAAATTCCTACCTTCATATTATCATTTTTAAATATTATCAGGATCTATACCTAAATGAACAGGATAAAACCTGGGATTTCATGACCAATTACCAATCACCAACCTCAACAACAAGATCCCCGACTTCTTTGGGAAGTCGGGGATCTGAAATTCTCAAAGATGAATCGGAAATTGACACTCAAATGATGATTAGGGAGAATTTTGGAAAATCGCCTGATTTTGAAACCAATCCTTACCTACTTGGATAGTAATATCTGAAGCAATATTACCTGTGCTTTCTACACGCACTTCCCCAAATCCCAACAGACTACGGACTGATTCGGCACTATCTCCATCACCTTGTTGTGCCACAATATGAGTTACATCTAGGGGTTGTCCCCAAGGTTTAGAAACAAGGATATTTGTATATCCAGCTTTTTCTAGTGTTTTAATTAGGGGGCGTAATTGGGAGCGTTTATTGCCTGTACTATCTTGAATAGCGATACGTAGCTGACTAGGTTGAGTAGCTGATATCTCTTCTAAATTTGTTGTTTCTAAACCAAAGTGCTGGGACATTAATTTATTAATACCTCGTTTTTGAGGTATCCAGTAACTCGCATCAAATTCACCTTTTTCGCTGAAGCGTCCAGGTAACATTAACATTTGCATATTTGAGCGATTAGTGCGCGAACCAAAACCGACCAATGCAACTAATTCTTCAACGGATAAATTGGTATCAATATTTTCTTTTACAACATTGAGAATCTCTGGTACTCGCGTGAGAGTTGTCGGGTTAAGAGTCTGTTCAATTAAGGCACGCAATACCATTTGCTGGCGCTGAATCCGACCAATATCCCCTAGTTCATCATGGCGATAACGTAATAATTGCAGTGCTTGTTCGCCACTGAGATGTTGTTGTCCCGCTTTTAAATTAATATACAGATGCTGTGAATCATCCCGATATTTCATATCTTTGGGAACATAGACATTTACACCACCCAAAGCTTCAATTAACTTACTTACTCCTAAAACATTAATGCGAACGTAGCGATCAATGGCAACTCCGCCTAAAAGATGGCTGACGGTTTTTGCAGTTAAGGCCGGGCCACCATCCACATTTGCGGCGTTAATTTTTTTCACTCCATGCCCTTCAATTTCTGTGCGGGTATCTCTGGGAACAGAAAGCATGACTATTTTTTGTGTCTCTGGATCAAATTTGATCAACAGCATGACATCAGAAAGACCGTCAAAGGAGTTGATTTGGGGTAAATAACCCAGACTTTTAGTATCAGTTGGGGGATTTTCTACATCTGGAGGCAGGACACTCATACCCATTAACAGGATATTGACAGGGCGCGTGAGTTGGGAAAATTGTAACCCATTGCCAGAGATGCGATCAGTATCAAATACGGCTGCTTCCTGATCACTAAGTTGAGCTTGTTGTAAAGGTGTACTTTCCCAAGAAACTGCCAATAACGCTCCTGCCAATCCTGATACTATGGCAATCCCACCCATACCCACCGCAAACCATAGCCACCGCCTGGATTTGGATGAACGCGAATTTTTACGATTATATTGAGATTGTGCGGCTTTTTGTTGTGCAGCTGATGTTTTTTGACTAGTCACAGACTTCCTCTCACCTACGATTTTAAATAAATTAAATGTGCTGACTCAATACATCTAAAACAAATCAGACTATAATAACTAACTCCTCATCAAGTTTGCTACAGAAAACTGCTAAATGTCATAATCTTCAATTACATTTACTTGGGAGGAGGTTGGGCAGGGGTACAGTGGTTCGGTTTACTTCAACCCTTCGACTAGCTCGGTGCATCGCCAGCTCATTACAAGTCGCTCACCAACCGGGGGCAGGGAAGAAAATTATCTTCTTCTTCCTTCTGCCTCTTGCCCGATCAATACTTCCGCCATAGGCGCTCTGCCAAATTGCTAAATCCTGGTAAACGGGAAGATTTACCTTGCAGCACCCGCAAAATTAACCAAACACTGACTGAAAAATAACCGGAAGTTAGGAAAGTATTGAGGATTAAAAGACGCAATGTCCAAAAATCAGAAGTTGCTCCAGTTGCTAATAATAGATAACCTAACATCCAGATAAAAGCTAGAGTAATAGATAAACGGCTAATAGACAGTTGTTCCGGGCTACCTTGACGGACATAAAGATTCCAAAGAGAGGGAAAAAAGCCGATAATGGGAATTAGGTAGAGAATTAGTTGGGTTTTTGAGGTATCTGTATGTTTTAGGGGTGGTTTATCCATATTCGTTGATGTGATCATAAACTAGAGATGGTAAATAAAATTCATTAAGTTAGAGATAATTACAGGAGGGGTGAACGGACGTTTGCCCGTACAGGAGTAAAACTGGCTTGGTGTATAGGTTTCAATTTAGATTCTGTCCCTCTTGGATCGGCAATCTGCTGTATTATCAATTGCGTATGAACTGCCTAAATTAGAATCATACTCTGTTAGAGAAAAAATCACCTTAGTTCTATAGTGTAATTACTTAAAAATGCAGACACGTCAGCTACTTGATTGGTGGCAAACACTGACACCCCTAGCGAGATTTTTAGCGATCGCACTCCTCGCTCCTCTGTTAGTTCTCAATGGTTGGGCTATTGCCGCAATTTTCGATTATTTTCATTCTCTCATAGTTATTTTAGTCGGAGCTTCCGTACTAGCATTTTTACTCAATTATCCCGTGAGTTGGATGGAATCTCACGGAGCTAAACGGGAACAGGTGGCTATTTTAGTCTTCTTGTTAGCTTTATCTATTCTCCTTGCTCTCGGTGTCACCCTGTTTCCCCTGGCCTTAACTCAAGCTCAACAATTAGTAGCACGTTTACCGGAATTAATTGACTCTGGCCGTTCTCAGTTGATGTTCCTGAATGAAAAAGCCGAAAACGCAGGTTTACCAATTAATCTCGATGCCTTAGCAGCACAAATTAACGATCGCGTAAAAGGACAACTACAGGCCATAGCAGGACAAGCACTAAATCTAGCTGTTGTGACTTTAACCAGTTTGCTAGATTTTCTCTTGACAATGGTATTAACATTTTACCTTTTACAGCATGGCGGCGAACTGTGGCAAAGTTTAGTAGAATGGCTGCCTTCTAAATTTCGCGCCCCTTTTTCCAAAACAGTCCGCCTCAGCTTTCAAAACTTTTTTATCACCCAATTAATTTTATCAACCTGTATGGCTTCTGCCCTCATTCCTGCCTTTTTGTGGTTGAAAGTGCCTTTTGGTTTATTATTTGGGTTAACAATCGGAGTTATGGCTCTCATCCCCTTTGGTGGTTCTGTGGGTATCGCCCTGACAACTTCTTTAGTCTCGCTGCAAGATGTTTCTATGGGGGTGAGAGTATTAATAGCCGCCGTTATTGTGCAGCAAATTCTCGAAAATCTGATTGCACCCCGGATTTTAGGTAGTTTTACTGGCTTAAACCCCGTTTGGATTTTAATTTCCGTTTTAACTGGAGCGAGAATTGGCGGACTATTAGGGGTAATCGTGGCTGTCCCTTGTGCTGTTGTGATTAAAAGTGTTATTACTGCCATTCGTTCTCCAGTTATACATCTGGATACAGAAGAATCTTCCCCAGGAGATATGGCTGCACCCATAACACCAGAAGCATCTCCGAAAATAGAAGCGAATAATTCTTTGAGTATTTCTTAAATACGGATCAAAATAACTCTTTTTTAGGGCTTATGCAATAGGCATCTTAGCCCTCTTCTGATATTTTTTCTCTATCTCCTCTGTGTCTATAGTGGTTCGCTTAAAAAAACCAGTAATGTAACAGTAATACCAAAATAATTCAACGCAGATAAACACAGATAAACATGGACAATCAAAATTCAAAACATGATACTTTTAAACAACATCCTGGATATCCTGATTCAGACAATACCTCAGACAGATGAAAAGGTATAGACTCAGCATCTAGAATATCGAAGCCCGATTGATACCGAGAGTATGAATTCCAACTTTCATATTTGGACGCTGACACCTACAGATGTCTACAAGACTCTAACAACTACTCCTCAAGGTATCAGCGAAGCAGAAGCAAACTTAAGATTAAAACAATTCGGTTATAACGAACTTCCTGAACCCCAAACACGCCCTTTAATTCTCCGTTTTACCGACCAATTAACCCATTTCATGGCCTTGCTGTTGTGGGTAGCGGGAATATTAGCTTTTATTTCCCAAACACCAGAATTAGGTTGGGCAATTTGGGCAGTAATTTGGATTAATGCTATTTTTAGTTTTTGGCAGGAATATCAAGCGGAAAAAGCTTTATCAGCCCTGAAAAAAATCTTACCTTCCCAAGCTAAAGTTTTTCGGGATGGGAAATTATGTATAATTGCTGCCCGTGAGTTAGTTAGCGGCGATGTCATGCAGTTAGAAGAAGGTGATAAAATCTCCGCTGATGCCAGACTAATTGAAAGTCAGTCTTTATATGTAGATGCTTCCGTACTCACAGGGGAATCTTTGCCCGTTCCCCGCATTAGCGAACCTGTCGCCGCCGCAAATATCCATGCCTCAGAAGCTAGTAACTTAGTATTTGCAGGTTCTAGCGTGTCCGCGGGTCGGGGTTTGGCGGTAGTCTATGCCACAGGCACACATACGGAATTTGGTCAAGTCGCCCATCTTACAGCCCATGTCAAGCGGGAAGCCAGCACTTTAGAAGTGCAGATTTCTAGGGTGGTTCACATCATTACCATCATTGCTTTAAGTATGGGAGTGGTGATATTTTTACTCACTAAGTTGCTGGTAGGAATGCAACTCAAAGAAAGTTTCATTTTTGCCATTGGCATTATTGTGGCATTTGTTCCCGAAGGTTTATTACCTACTGTCAGTCTAGCCTTAGCCATTGGTGTCAAACGCATGGCCGCTAAGAATGCTTTGGTGCGGCGTTTGTCTGCGGTGGAAACTCTGAGTGCAACAACTGTTATTTGCACCGATAAAACTGGGACTTTGACTAAAAATGAAATGACTGTCCGCCAATTATGGATTCCCAATACTCAAATTAACGTGACTGGGGTGGGTTATGAACCCAAGGGAGAAGTAGAAATTATTACGGAAGAGTTAGAAACCGCAGAGGCGCAGAGAAATGAGGGTTTGAGGGATATGTCTCAGGTGCGGTTAATGTTGGCGGGTGCGGCACTTTGTTGTAATGCGCGGTTAAATCATCCCCCTAATTCTCATCAATGGCAAGTCTTGGGTGATCCTACGGAAGGGGCGTTATTGGTGGCTGCTATTAAGGCAGGGTTGAAGTTGGAGGAGTTGCAACACCAAGCACCAAGGGTTCGGGAAATTCCTTTTGATTCCCACCGGCGGATGATGACGGTTTTATTAGCAGGTAATTTACAGTTAGATAATGTTGAAAATTGTGAGTATGTGATTTTTACTAAGGGTGCGCCTTTAGATGTGTTGCAGCATTCCCGGTATTTATGGCATCCAGGGGAAAAGCTGGAATTGTCGGAAACTCAGCGAGAGGAAGTTGTGGCGGCTAACGATCAATTAGCAAGTCAAGGTTATCGTGTATTAGGGGTGGCGACAAGGCAAGGTGGGGCGGAATTAAATCACCTAGATAATAATTTATTGGAACAGGATTTGACTTTTTTGGGGTTGGTGGCGATGATTGATCCACCACGTCCAGAAGTTGCGGATGCGATCGCTCTTTGTCATCGTGCCGGCATTCAAGTTACTATGATTACAGGTGATTATGGGTTAACTGCTGCGGCGATCGCTCAACGCATTGGTTTAGCAAATGATAAACCCAGAATTATCACTGGTGAACAATTAGGACACCTTTCTGATACGCAATTACGGCAAATCATCCACAAGCACAAAACCGGGTTAGTATTTGCCAGAGTCATACCAGAACAGAAACTCAGGTTAGTTGAAGCCTATAAAACCCTTGGTCATATCGTCGCTGTTACTGGTGATGGTGTTAACGATGCCCCGGCTTTACGGGCTGGAAATATCGGCATAGCCATGGGAATTAGCGGTACAGATGTTGCCCGTGAAGCTGCGGATATTGTGCTGATAGATGATAATTTTGCCACTATCGTCTCTGCAATTGAACAGGGTCGGGCGGTGTATCAAAACATCCGCAAATTCATGACTTATATTCTCGCCTCCAACATGGCGGAGTTTTTACCTTTCCTAGCAATGGTGTTTCTAAAAATACCACCAGCTTTGGTAATTTTACAAATATTAGCCATTGACTTAGGTACAGATATGCTGCCGGCACTAGCATTAGGGGCAGAAAAACCGGAAACTGGTTCAATGGAGTTACCACCCCGGAAAAAATCCCAAGCACTGTTAGATTTACCTTTATTACTCCGTGCTTACTGCTTTTTAGGACTGCTGGAAGGTTTAGCAGGTATGGCAGGATTTTTCTTTGTTTGGTGGACAAATGGTTATAACCTTCCGCAATTACAGGCACTCAGTCCTAGTATTTTATCGCACTCGGCTAATGCGGCGACAATGGCCATTTATCACCAAGCCACGACAATGACTTTAGCGGTAATTGTGGCTTGTCAAGATGGTAACGTTTTTGCTTGTCGTTCTGAAAGGTTTTCAATTTTACGCTTGGGCTTTTTTACTAACCGTTTAATTTGGGCAGGAATTGGGGTGGAATGGTTATTAATTCTCTCAATTATTTATTCTCCTACTTTGCAAAGAGTCTTTTCGACAGCAGCTTTAAAACCATCTTATTTATTGATATTATTGTTTTGTCCACCGTTAATTTTAATAGCTGATGAATTAAGAAAGAAAATTGCGAGAAAAGTAAATTATAATTCAATACAGTTAGTTCAGGCAAAGCCAGATAGAGGTAGTTCATAGCGTTTTTCAAACAATTTGCGCCAAAACTCTATATCGAGTAGATGGTTTAGTTAAAATGGCACTTGACTTAATTAATCCTGAATATCTCAAAAACTAGTTTACAAATTACTGCTACTGTACCTTATAAACCCAGAATCTGCTGTAATTAAATATTGACCTCAAGACTTTGTAAACTATGGCTGAACTACCCAAAACCTTAGAAGATGCGATCGCTCAATCATCGGCAGCGGTAAAATCAGCTTTAGCTGATGGTATCACTCGCATTCAAGTTGATTTATTATTTCCAGAACTCAAATTCATGACAGTGGCAGAACAGTTTGTCCCCCTGTTTACTGAATATGAATCCCGTCTCAAAGTCTTCTTTGCTGATGCTGGCGCGGCTGCTTTAGCCCGTCGTGATTGGACAGACGTACAATTCAAAATTCAAGATATCGGCACAGGACGGGCTGCATCCTTAGAAAGTAAAATTCAGCCAGAAGATGAAATTTTCCTATTTATCGCCCCCACATCCGTAGAAGTCCCACAATTAGAAAAGCTGTGTGAAATTATAGGCGATCGCCCCGTCATCATGTTAGTACCTCGCCTAGAAGACTCCAGCGTAGTTGGTATAGGTTACACAGCCAGAGAAACCCGTCGTCGCTTCATCAGCACCATCGAATCTTGTTACTATATCCGTCCCGTAGACGATCAATCTGCCCTGTTCCGTTGCTATCCTGGATTATGGGAAGTATGGCTAGAAACACAAGGTGAATATCAACAAGTTGCCGAACTGCCTAAAAAACCCTCCGGTGACGAATTAGACGCAATTCTCATGGGGGGACAAACCCAAAACACCAGCGACACCACACCCACCAAAAAACCCAGTGTGTTTAAGAGTTTACAACGATTTATCAAAGCTTTAAGCAATTAGGGTAATAACATCACTCGATTTTGGATTTACGATTTTTTCGTCTAAAATCTAAAACTCCCGGTGATGGGTACAACGGTTATTACCAATTACCCATTACCAATTACCAATTACAATTATCAATTCCCCCATTATCCAATTTAAAGATGAAATTAATTTGTTCTCAAGGTGATCTCAGTAGCAACCTGTCCCTAGTCAGTCGTGCAGTCCCATCCAGACCCACTCACCCAGTCCTGGCTAACATCTTATTACAAGCAGATGCCAAAACCAATCAAGTTAGTTTAACCGCCTTTGATCTAAGTTTAGGTATCCGTACCAGTTTTACAGCCGAAGTATTAGAAGGTGGAGAAATTGCCCTCCCTGCCAAACTCCTGGTAGACATCACTTCACGCTTACCAGAAGGGGAAATTACCCTTGATAGTCAATTAGGAGATATAGGCGGAGAAGGTATAATTGTTACTCTCAAACCCAGAAGCGGCAAGTATCAAGTTCGGGCTATGGGTGCAGAAGAATTTCCCGAATTACCAATTGTGGAAAATGCCGAAGCAATTCACCTCACAACTGCGGCACTAATTGAAGGCTTAAAAGGTTCTCTATTTGCCACCAGTTCCGATGAAACCAAGCAAGTCCTCACCGGTGTACATTTAACCCTCAAACAAGACACCTTAGAATTTGCTGCCACCGACGGACACCGTTTAGCAGTGTTAGAAACCACAAATGAACGTCCTGTAGAGGGTAGTGAACAAGTAGAAGTAACAGTACCCGCCAAAGCATTACGAGAACTACAACGGATGCTAGGGCAACACGCCAATTCAGAACAAACCGTAGCCGTATATTTAGATCAAGGACAAGTGGTATTTGCTTGGCAAAATCAACGATTAACCAGCCGCACCTTAGAAGGACAATATCCCGCCTATCGGCAATTAATTCCTCGGCAATTTGAACGCCAAGTCACGTTAGAAAGAAAGCAATTTATTAGCACCTTAGAACGAATTGCAGTGTTAGCAGATCAAAAGAATAATATTGTTAAACTCAGCATTGATAACGAAAATCAAGAAATAACCCTATCCTGTGAAGCCCAAGATGTTGGTAGTGGCACAGAATCAATGCCAGCCCAAATATCTGGAGAAAACATAGACATTGCTTTTAACGTCAAATATCTCATGGAAGGGTTAAAAGAATTACCATCTCCAGAAATTCAAATGCACTTAAATCAGAGTTTAACCCCAGTTATTTTTACTCCCTTGGGTGGTTTAAAAATGACCTATTTAGCTATGCCTGTACAGTTGAGAAATTAGTTTATTCATCGTGAACTACCCACACTGACCAGTTTTTGACGAAGGAAAGAATCTATCAACTTCTTGATAAATCTTCCCTTCATTTTCTGCCTTGTATTTAAGCATGGTACAAAACATTCCCCAGCCAACTTGTTGAATAGATTTGGCTAGGCAGTGATTTTGCATCATACCTTTAACATGAAGATTTTATACCACAATAACTTGGTTTTCGTTAACTATCCTACGAGATAGTTTATGGAGAAAATCTTCTCTACAATTAGTTATTTTTCTGTGAACTCTAGCAACTTTTTTTCTGGCTTTATTTCGGTTGTTAGAGCCTTTAGGGTATTTAGCTCTTTTTTCAAAGAAATTATTAAAAGAAACTCCCAGGTTTAAACAGACTTGTTGCAAGCACTGAGAATAAGTTAATGATAACCAATCATGTTCTTTCTTTAGCTGAGGAATTA
>OGVQ01000014.1_pt1 | contig 59410 bp, 53 predicted proteins | sample 1575801 | NCBI WGS metagenome assembly OGVQ01 (sample SAMN07581550, study PRJEB24739) | freshwater metagenome | place: Singapore | collected 2015-04 | reverse complement strand
GGTTCTCAATCATTACGCCATTAGAATCGGTGTAGTATTCTTTTAGTCCTACATCTAATCCAATCGTATTTCCTGATGGAGTTATATCTTCTTGACGATTAACGTCAATACAAAGCTGACAATAATAACCATCAGCCCTTTTAACTAATCTAACTCGCTTGATTTGATTTATTTGATAAAAATGCAAATCACGAGTTCCTTTGAGTTTTAATCTACCAATACCTTTTTTATCGGTAAAAGTAATAGATTTACGATCATCTGCAAGCCGCCATCCCGATGTTTTGTATTCAACAGAGCGGCAATCTTTTTGGAATTGAGGATATCCTTTTAATCCAGGAATATCCTTTTTGCAGTTATCATAAAAACGAGAAATAGAAGACCATGCTCTTTCGGCACTGGCTTGCCGTGCCATTGAATTAAGTTCATTAGCAAACGGAAAATTAGCTGCCAAAACAGCGCAATATTTCTGCAAGTCATTTTTACCTATATCTTTTTCGTCCATCCATAGCCGAATACAGCTATTCCGAACAAATTGAGCCGTGCGAATTGCATCATCTATTGCGCTAAATTGAACTGATTTTCCGTAAGTTTTGAACTCGAAAACTAGCATTGCCTTTACCTCCAGTGTTATACTACTCCTGTCGGCGTAAAACTGTCAAGGTGATTAATGACAAAATATTGAAGGCGGTTAAAACCGCCCGTGTCGTTTTTCATCCCCTGTCTAAAGCACGAAAGACGGAACTTTGTTCCTATTTCTCAGGGGCTTTCAAACTTTCCAGTCTATCTTGTAATTACGGTTACAATTATCCCCAGACAAAGTTAAATTTTGAATTTGGTAGCATTAAACTGTTATCGGGACTTAGACAAAAATTAAGCCCAAATAAAACCGAAACTGGCTTTATGAGAGGCAAATACGTCACGATTGAGGGTCAACAGGGCAATCTCATGTCTAATGTAAAGAAAGGGCATGGCTGTGGGTGTTGTCTCTTTCATGGGGTTTATTTTGACGTAAACGCTATGCTATTCTTACATCATAACCTTTTTTGGTCTCTTTTTTTGTCCAAGTCCCGTTAATTGTGTCCTAGTGTTGGCTTCGTTGGCTGACATTACAGCATCCTTTTGTTGTATATCCTGGTTTACACAGTCTTACTGTGTTTATATTTGGATATACCGTAACAGTATAGTATGCTTTTTAGCGTTAGCCAACGGGAATTATGTAAAAAATTATCACTAATACTGTGAGTTTTTGTTCTCACAGAACTAGAAACCTGGTAAAGCTTGCTGAGTTTTTGGTATTGGTTGTTTAGGGGGAACTACAAACCGAAAGCGATGAGGATTTTTATGCGTCCAGTATTAAGGAATAGGCACAGATCGCAATAAACGTTCAACTATACTTTTCGCATTTCTTCCACCTCTAGGAATGAGACGATGACAAAGAATATGCGGTGCAAGAAACTTGATATCATCGGGAAGGGCATGATCTCGACCTAAAATAAAAGCCAAAGCTTGAGTAGCTTTTTGTAATGCCACCGTACCACGGGGACTGACACCCAAGGTAATTTCTTCATCTTGTCTAGTAGTTCGCACCAATTCTAGAATGTATTCTTGCAAAGATGCTTCTACTTTAATTTGAGAACAAGCTTGGCGTAATTCTTCGATATCTTCTAAAGTTACACAAGGTTGTAAATCATTAACTTGCAAACCACTCTGAAGATTTTTCAGCATTTGCATTTCTTCAGACTCAGACGGATAACCCAAGCTTAAAGACAGCATAAACCGATCCATTTGCGCTTCTGGGAGGGGAAAAGTCCCTTGATACTCAATAGGGTTCTGAGTAGCAATAACAAAAAACGGTTGGGGAACTGGACGGGAAACACCATCCACCGTTACCTGACGTTCTTCCATCACTTCTAGTAACGCTGACTGGGTACGAGGTGTAGCGCGGTTAATTTCGTCAGCTAATAGGACATTAGTAAATATCGGACCAGGGAGAAAGGTAAATTCACCGCTTTTAGGATTCCAAATATTTGTACCCGTGATATCCGTCGGGAGTAAGTCGGGGGTACATTGTAACCGTTGAAACTTACCATCTAATGAACGCGCTAGAGACTTGGCCAGAAGGGTTTTACCCACTCCAGGGACATCTTCTAATAAAGCATGACCACCACCTAGTAAAGCGACAATGACCAAGCGGATGGCTTCATTTTTACCAACGATGGTACGAGCCAAATTTTGTGTTAACGCATCAATTTTTTCTCTCATTTAGTACCTGGGGAGGAATGTAGAAGGCTTACTTCTGAGTGTTGACTAAAAACTTGTTTAATAGTTTAGCCTTTTCTACAGTATTCCCACGTAACACTCCTGATCCAGCATTATAATTCAAAATTTCTTGAGTTGCTAAACAACCAACGTAAAGAGATGAAAGTCAAAAAACAAATTTTTTGAGATGGTTTTACTTTTAAATATATTATTCAATCACAGATTTTATTGTTTATTTCAAAAAGTTTAAAATCATATTCTTCTAAAAAATCTTTCGCAAGTTTTATCCAGCTTGAATTAAATCTTGGGTAAAATTCAGGAGTGCAAACATAAGCTTCTAAATTTAAACCCGCGTAGTTTCGATTTAATTTAAAATCAAACAAACTGATAGTATTTCTTAATTGCCCAATGGCCTTTTCTCTATTCTTAGATATTGCTCTTTCTTCTTCACTCGTTGCATTTAATTTGAACTCTACAAAACAAAAATCATTTTCATCAAAAACAGGACTTACGCAAAATATCTCTCAAACCCTCTTTTCTTCGTTCTCTTCGTTCCTATGCCTTCGGCACGCTTCGCGAACGTGGTTCATTATTCCGTGACTTGTGCGTAAGTCCTAATAACAATTTACTGTCAACCATCTCATAATAAGTAAGTGGGCGTTAAAAAATATAATATAAACCTAACCCCCTTCCCTACAAGAGAAGAGGGTGACTAGAGGGGTTAATTTATACATTCAAAACTTTTAATACATCCTCTAAGCATTAAAAATTGTTTGGGCTGCGGTACAATCTAGTTGAATTTGGTTTTTCAAGGCTTCTAGAGAAGAAAATTTTTGTTCCGGGCGCAAAAATTTGACTAACTGCACCACTAAATTTTTACCATATAAATCTCCAGACCAATCTAGCAAATGAGCTTCTACACGGGTATCTATACCATTAACAGTAGGACGGTTGCCGATATTCATTACCCCTAATTTGTGAATGGGTAGGGTATCTAATGTTGGGTCATGGATGATGATAGCGATCGCATAAACTCCATGACGAGGTAAAAATTTATCTTTTGGTAGTTGGATATTAGCCGTAGGAAAGCCGATAGTTCTCCCTAATTGTTCTCCTACTATGACCTCCCCTGACAGAGTATAAGGTCTGCCTAATAACCGATTAGCCTTAGCAATATCACCTATGGCCAAACTTTCCCGAATTAAGGAGGTACTGATGCGATTATCATCGGTTGTGGGTAAGTTGTCCCCATCTTTTTGGATCGGCACTATAGTCACAGGAATATTGTATTTCCCAGCCAGCATTTGTAAATCCTGGGCAGTACCCATTCGTCTTTTACCAAAACAGAAATCTTGACCCACACTAATTTCTTGACATTGGAGTTGTTGCACCAGAATTTTATCTACAAATTCTTCTGGGGAAAGGGCAGATAAGTCTCGATCAAAAGGTAATAACACTAACTGTTCTACCCCAAGCGATCGCAATTGTTGAACTTTTTCATCCAGTGGTGTTAACAAAGCACGGGGTTGTCCAGTAAAAAACTCATGGGGATGGGGATCAAAGGTGACAACGGTTGAATATGGGCGTGGATTTTTCCGGTCTGACTGGGCTGAATTTTCACCAATATGCGGCTTTTCTTGATTCCCTGCTGACTGCAATATTGGCTGAATTACTCTTTGATGACCAAGATGAACACCATCAAATTTACCAAGAGCAACAGCAGTTGGTGTCAGCAGCCCTTCTGTTGAGGAAGCAACCCATACAGAACACCCATTTTGAGACAAATTTAACACTTGGATTTTGGGATGTTAGGTTTATTATCGCTATCAGCGTTGAGGCTCTCACGCTGCTAGATATCTAATCACCAATCTAATCTAAAATCGAGGCATCCGTTGATTAAATTGGTTTTTGAGTAGGTATACCAACCCCACGGGGAAAACTAATTGGTGTATTGGCTACTTTACGTAAATACAGACAATGGCGCATACTCTGACTCAAGGGCGTGGTAAATTCTTCAATTAATTCAATTTCCCCACCTAACTGACTCACTGCCGTTTCTAAACTCTCATTTTCTGCTTCACTCCAACTACCGCGATAAATGACCGCCAACCCTCCTTTTTTCACTAAAGGCAGGGCATATTCAGCGCACACAGACACGTTACCTACAGCCCGAATTACTGCCACATCATAATTTTCTCTATGTTGCCGTTGTTGACCAATTTCTTCGGCTCTCCCCAGTAAAGTTTTACCATTCTTCATCGCCAACGCCGATAAAATTGTCTCCAGAAAAGCGATTTTTTTTCCCGTAGAATCTAACAATGTTACTTGAGAATTAGGAAAAATTAACCCAATTGGCACACCCGGAAACCCAGCCCCCGTACCAATATCAATTATCCGCTTACTCTGTTCAATACCGGGGATAAATTCTTGTTTTGGTGCAATTCCCCGCAGAGAATCCCAAAGATGTTTTTCCCAAAATTCTGCCGGTGCGGTAATGCGAGTTAAATTTAGTTGGCGATTTCCCTCAATAATCAATTCATACAGCTTTTGAAATTGCTGAAATTGAAAATTTGTTGGTTGCCAATTTAAGGTTTGTTGCCATATTTCCGCCATTTCTGGCAAATTATCGTGAGTTAAAGATTCTATATCCATTATTTAAAATCGTTTTTTTTACGTTAACATCATTCACGAGTCAAAAGTCAGGAGTCAGCACTCCGTACTCCGCACTGATTTTAAAACCCCATGATCTAATGTCCAACAATAATCTGCTATTAGTAACATATCACTAGCATCGTGTGTGACAACTAACAATGTCCAATCTTTTTTCAGTTTGGCTAATAAATTTACCAGTTGCCGACGCATTGACCAGTCTAAGCCAGCCGTAGGTTCATCTAATAACAATAAATTTGGTTTGCGAATTAACTGCACTGCTAGGGCTAAACGTCGTTGTTGTCCGCCGCTTAAAGTATGGGGTGATGCAGATAAAGATAAATGATCTAATCCTACTTGTGTTAATGCCTGTCTAACTTGTTCTGAGCTTAATTCGGGATGTCCTAAGCGTAATTCTTCTAAAATTGTCCCCCCGCAAAAATGCCGTTCGGGAAACTGAAAGACTAAACCGGCTAATTGTTGTAGTTCTTCGGCAATGAGTCCCTGTTCTCGCCAGAAAACTCCCCCGGCAGTAGGATTAGCTAATCCAGATAAAATTTCTAATAAGGTGCTTTTACCTGAACCACTCGGACCAATAATTAAACCTAGTTTCTGCGGTGGTAATTCTAAATTTATCCCCTGAAGAATAGCTTTTGGGCAAGCTGTGGGGTGATAAGTTAAATTTTTAAGATAGAGCATTTGTTAAGATTAGCAAGTTATGGAAAATTTTGATGAGTAATTTATAATTTACTATTTTGGTATTTTAGGTAAAAGATACAACAATTTCCACCGTAATTATTCACAAAAATTATCATGGCTAAACAGCTTTTAATGCGTCCTTCAAATAGCTTCTGGCAACTTTCTCCAGTTTTGCAAGTGACTTTTATCACGGCAATTTTATTAAATATTTTGGTCTATCCCTCCTTTGCGGGTGATCCCTTTCGCAGTCGAGAACCTCATAAAATTGGCGATCGCACAGAAGCCGCTTTTAAGGCCATTTTCCAGCAGGGAAATTACCCACTAGCTAAAGATTCCTTACAAAAAGCCATGTCTAGGGAAGCCAATGAACCTCTAATTTACGCTATTCAAGCTTCTTTGGCGTACACAGATCAAGATTGGGCTAATTTAGAAAAGTACAGTCGCCAAACCCTAGAAACTGGACAAAATCTCATTCCCAATGATCCATTGCGTGGTAATTTATATACTGCTGTGGGTCATTTTTTAGAAGGTGCAGTCATTCTCAGTCGAGAAGGAACTGTCAATGGTGCATCTCAAGCTTTGAGTCGCTTACGAAAAGTCTATCAATATCTTGACCGAGCGGAGGAAATTTCTGCCAATGATCCAGAATTAAATTTAATTCGCGGTTATATGGATTTAATGTTAGCTGTAAATTTACCTTTCACCAGTCCAGATGATGTCATTGATAGATTAGAAAAAAATGCCGCCCCTGGTTATTTGGTAGATAGAGGTATTGCCATAGCCTATCGAGATTTAAAACAATACTCTCCAGCTTTAGATTATGTCAACCGCGCCTTAAAAACAACTCCCGACAACCCAGAAATTTACTATCTCAAAGCCCAAATTCTCCATGAAAAAGGAAAAAAGGAAAAAAGTCAGAGTTTAATTAAAGAAGCAATAACTCATTTTGATAAAGCATTAACCAAAAAATCCCAACTTCCTGCTAATCTAGTCAAACAAATTGAATACGAACGTAATCAAGCTGTCAATAGTCAGTAGTCAGTAGTCAGTCAACAGTCAACAATTACCAAAATGCAAATACAATTTCGTGAATTTAATTCTTTTGATGTGTGGATTTGGTTGAAGTTTAGCACCATTCCCTCCCAACAAGAAAAACAATATGTAGAAGAAGTTTTTAACTCTTGGTTTTATCTTGGTAAATTGGGCGCATTTAATGCGGAAAACCTTCAAGTTCAAGATACAGGATTTGATATTAGTTACATGAACTATGATCAAGAAGGCTATGATAAAAGTCTATTGGCATTGATGCACAATATAGGTGAATTTGAATATGAAGGAGAATGGATGCGTTGTTGGTTTGATTTAGGTACAAGTGATGCGATCGCCTTAGACATTCTCATTAACGCCCTCACCCAACTCAATGAAGAATACGTCACCATTGAAGAACTATATATTGGTGGCGAAAATTCAGATTGGCCAACAGAAGATAGTGAAACTCGCGCCTATTCCACTTATGATAATTAATTGCCATCATGAATAAAGAAGGTCAAATTCGGGTCATTGTTTTAGCACTTATTCGAGATGATAATAGAATCTTTGTTTCAGAAGGATATGATCGGGCTAAACAATCTACATTCTATCGCGCTTTAGGTGGTGGCGTGGAATTTGGCGAAACTAGCCGCGTTGCCTTAGAAAGAGAATTTCAAGAAGAAATTCAAGCCGAATTAACTAATATTCGCTATCTAAATTGCATTGAAAACCTATTTACCTTTGATGGTAGACAAGGGCATGAAATCATTCAACTCTATCAATGTGATTTTGCCGATCCGCAATTTTATCAAATCGAAAGTTTAACTTTTTCAGAAACCCCAGAACGAAAACATCGCGCCTTATGGATAGATATAGCCAAATTTAAATCAGGTGAATTAAGATTAGTTCCTGAAGTTTTCTTTGATTATTTGTAAGTCAGGGAACAGGGAACACTTCCTTCGACCCTTCGACACGCTCAGGGCATCGCAAACTCAGTGCATCGCAGGGAACAGGGAACAGCGAACAAAGTAGGTTGGGTTAAGCGATAGCGCAACCCAACAAAAGGATTGTACTACACAGTGCGATCGCTCATTTTGTAGGGTGCATTAATGAAATGTAATGCACCGTTTTTTATTAATATTTAACTGTCTGAATCAGGATAACCAGGATGAAAGGATTAACAGGATAATATTTGATATTGATATTGTGGAATATTTGAATTAGCGCAATTGGTGAAAATGTAGATAAATATTAATAAAACATCCTGTACATCCTCAAATCCTGGACATCCTGATTCAGACAAAATGCAATTTCAGAAAATATACATGAATATAAAAAAACATCCTGTACATCCTCCAATCATGGACATCCTGATTCAGACAAATAATGTTAAAAATTATATCAGCAGAAAATGGTCAAAAAAGATAAACTAATTGAAAAATTAAAAAATAGCCCCAACAATGTAAAGTTTAGTGATATTCGTAAACTGTTAGAATTAGACAACTTTGTATTAGATAGAATAACAGGTAGTCATCACATATTTATCAAACATGAAACAATCGTAGTAATTCCAGTTCATAATAATCGGGTAAAATCAGTTTATGTTAAACGAGTATTAGAATTAATAGAAGGAGAGTAATCATGAATTATCCCATAGTTGTTTATCCCTGTGAAGAAGGCGGTTTTGTAGCAGAAATTCCAGCATTAAAAGGATGTTTAGCACAGGGTGAAACTTTAGAAGAAACATTACAAGAATTGATAATTGTCAGAAATTTGTGGTTAGAAACAGCCGCCAAATATGGTCAAAAATTACCAGATGTTGAACGTGCTATTTCCCAGGTTAAAGCACTTAGTAATGTATAATTAACTGTCTGATAGCGTAGCGTGGCGCAAGCCATATCAGGATACCCAGGATGAAAGGATTAACAGGATTATATTTGATATTAATATTCTAGAATATTAAAATTAGCGCAATTTCAGAAAATGTAGATGAATATAAAAAAACATCCCGTACATCCTCAAATCCTGGACATCCTGATGCAGACAAAATGCAATTTCAGAAAATATAGATGAACATAAAAAAACATCCTGCACATCTTTTTATAAACCAGAAATTTAAAAATAACATCCTGTACATCCTAAAATCCTGGACATCCTGATTTGTGGCAATTAAAATCCTGGACATTCTTAAATTGTAGATATTATCTCAACTTCACTTGATAAATCAGTAGATTTATTTTCCTCATTCATAAACCTATCAAACAAATCAAAAAATTTATTTAACCCATCGGTTTCATCAACAGAATAAAATAAAATGATATCTGCCCAAGACTGAGAAGATTTAATATTATATCTTGACTGTATCCATTGTTGAAACCTATTCAAAGTTTCTTCCTGTTCTTGGAGAGGAAAACCTAAATCATTTCTTGCACCAATATAGCCATCTAAGAATGCTTTCAGTCGAGTAACATAAGGCCTACCTAAATACATTCCTGGACGGGATTTAATTCTTTTCATTAATTCATAAATATCAGTCATTATTTACCTCTTTTATTTAAAAATTAACTAAAAACGTTCTTCTGTAATTTCAAACTCCTTACCTAAGTAAAGTTTACTATCAAATTGCAGATTATTCAACCACTGCTCTTTTGTTAGTCCTTCTGGGTGAAGATTATCATAAACAATTTCTACTCCATTTATTATAATAGCAATTCCTTCATGACGACCATTCACCGAAATAGCACATCCTAACAAATCATCATAAATATTTGCATCCCATCCCATCGCAGTACCAGTATAAATTTTAATTCTTTTTCCTTTAATTCCCTGACTAATTAAGTATTCTTGAATAAAAATAGCAGCTTCTACACATTGAAAATTATCATAATTACTAATAATTCTCTGAATTTGCAGAATATGTGTAAGACTAATTAAAATAAGATTTACTCCTCAGAAATAAAAAGACCTAATTCATAACATAAGTTAAATCCCATATTACGCACTTCACAATGTAGTATCCATCTTTTCAAGAATTATTCCTAATAAGGCTTAGATTGTTCAATATTAATACCTAAAATGATGGATAAAATCTGTGTTTTATTAAACAATAAAAAATAAAATTATGGAAATATTCGCGTATTACAAAATGAAGTGCGGAAAGTGGGTTAAATATCAAAATCCTGTACATCCTATAATCCTGGACATCCTGATTCAGACAATCTTAATATTTTCTTGTAACCCTTAAATGTTACAGTTTACAAGTCTCGACGCGAGAGAAGATCCAGATCCCGATGCCTTTAAAGTAACCATATAAAGAGATAGAGGGTAGGTGTACAACTACTGGTGCTTGTAGATTCCACGACGTAATATCTCTGTAATACAACCAAACCCCTTCCTTTCTCCAACCTACAGTATCTCCAAACTTTTCCCAAACTTCCCTGTTATATTCACTCGTTCCCCCTAGACCTTGATAAATTTTCTTTTGCACAGAAAACCCAAAATGTCCATTACTGTATTTTACCCACAATTGGTCAATAATGCGGAGGTCTTCACAGGGGAAATTCTCAATATCTTCCAAACGCAACCAACTCTCCCTTTTCGCAACCGCTAACATTACCCTTTCCGTTTCCTTATCCGCTTCCTTCCATTTCCCCGCTTCTAGCATCTCCCGCAGTGGTTTGTAGTCCATTCCTCCTCGTGCTAACATTTCCTCTATTAAAGAGTCAACATCTACCACTTTGAACATCTTTAACAAAGGTTCTAAACCTGCTTCAATTAGCGGATCAAAATCAGCATAGGTTTCGACAATATGGGAAAATTTCGGTTTTAAATTGGGGTTGGTTTTGATCTTTTCTGCTAATTCTCGTTTAATTTCCTCAACTGCATGATCTGGTTTAGCATAAGTTAAAGCAGTCCAATGGGGTGCAGCACCCAAATCTTCATCAGCGCGATCATTATATTTTAATTGCTGACGAATATACTCCACCATAAAATCAGATAATTTATATAATAATTTTTCAGAATGTTGATTTATTAGTTCCATGAGTAGTTCATGTCTGATATCTGGGGACATTTCATATAATTGAAACCCCACAGGATAACATAAAAATAATAAAATATCAGATACCGCAATCCAAGGAGAATTAGGAACAAAGTTTTCCCGTAAAGAGTATAATAATTCTGGTGTCAAAGCTAGGGGAAAAGCAGCATGAAGTAATAATTCCCGATGGGTGGGGTAGCGTTTCAGGAATGATTGTAAATGGGGATGTTTAAAGGTGGTGGTTGGGGAGTTTTTCATAATATTAATGATATTTGTAATTGTAGTAATTTGTATTATTTTGTCAATTTTTTGACAGCATCAGGTGGTTATCGAGCGAAGTCGAGATAATGTCCAGGATTTAAGGATTAACAGGATTGTAATTGTTCAATTTTCCGTTGGTATCAGAACTTACAGTATATTCCATCTACATGAGGTACACTATCAACAGTCAAGATGCCTGTGTTACAAGGGTTTTATCATTAACATCTGTACCTCATAATAACGGAAACTACCGTAAAGATATTATATCATTATTTAATCTGTATTGACCATCTTTTTATAAACCAGTAATTTCAAAACTACATCCTGAAAATCCTTAAATCCTGGTTATCCTGATTCTGACAAATAAAATCTATCAAATCAAACCAGTAATTTCAAAACTACATCCTGAAAATCCTTAAATCCTGGTTATCCTGATTCTGACAAATAAAATCTATCAAATCAAACCAGTAATTTCAAAACTACATCCTGAAAATCCTTAAATCCTGTTTATCCTGATTCAGACAAATAAAATCTATCAAATCAAACCAGTAATTTCAAAACTACATCCTGAAAATCCTTAAATCCTGGTTATCCTGATTCTGACAAATTTTAACGACGACGTACCGCAGCAACTAAACCGGAATTATCTAACTCATACATTTTCACCAGTTGAGAAATACCCTGTGCAGAAGTACCCCTCCAACGGTTTTCCGGTACTGGGTTTAACCATGCAACCTGACGCACACAACCATATAATTCATCTAAAAAATTCTCTGTTAATTCTATTCTGTCATAATTTACACCACCCCGCGCAGCACCAGCATCACTAATAATTAAAACTACGGTTCTTTGTTGATGTAATTTTGCTAAAACCTCTGATGTTAGTTTACCTCCAGGACGTTGGGGATGGTAAAAAAAATATTCTCCTGGACAATTTCTAAAATAATAAACTTCCGCTTTTCCTAACTTAGTTCCTTTTAAATTATTTACCAATAACTGGGAAACAAAGAAAAAAGGAATCATAGAATTAGAAACATCTACTAATAATAACACTTCTGCTCTATTAATGCATCGGGGTATCATTACAGGTGTAATTAAAAAACCATCTTCACCTATTTTATCTACCGTTGCGTCTATATCAACTTCCGTTAAATTACCTTGTCGGACAGGAAGACGTAAATAACTAAAACTGCGTTGTATTTTCCGTTCTGTCATAGGAAAATCTGTAACAGCTAATGTAAATTTAGCATTGATATTAAATTTATTTTTGGGTAAAAGTCCACCTTGTAAAGCAATAGGTGATTGTAAAAAAGATGGGACGGGTTCAGGTTTTAGAGGTTCAGGTTTTAGAGGTTCAGGTTTTACAGGTTCAGATTTTTCTGATTCTTGTATTTTTTGATTTTCTGCATCTATTTTAGCAAAATAAGCATCAAAATATTGACTAAATTTTTTAGCTATTTCTGAGTCAGGTTTTGCTTTTACCCATAACATCAAACAGATATTTTTTAAATCTTCCCGACTGGTTAAACCAAAACCATGATCTAATGCTGATAATAATACATGATATTGATCAAGAGTTAGGAGAAAATCTCCTGTATCTCGCAGGTACAAGAATAAATCAAATAAAGGTAGTTTTTGATTATTCATCATTATCTTCTCTTGATTGATCTTGATAATATTCTTGATCTTCTTTATTCTTTAATAAAATTCCCAACCAAGGTAAATTTTGACCAATATCAGTAATAATATCTAAAACATCTTTTTGTCCATAGTTATATATTGCTGTCATCAGATCCTTTAACTCACTGGTGCTGGGTTTTTTCCCATCTTTGCTTTTAACACCAGTTTCCCGAACTTCAATAAATTTATCAACTGCTTTTATGAGTGCATCAGATAACTTATTATGATCAGGAAAATGACCTTTAATAATTTTAATTAACTGTTCCTTGTCAGGAAATTCAATATAATAATAAATACATCTCCTTAAAAACGCATCTGGTAATTCTTTCTCATCATTACTGGTAATAATAATAATTGGTTGCTGTGTAGCTGTTTCAGTTGTACGAATTTCTGTAATTTCAAAGTTTGATTCTTCCAATACTTCCAACAAATCATTAGGAAAATCAATATCAGCTTTATCAATTTCATCAATTAACAATATGGGACGATATTCTGTTTCTCGAAAAGCATCACCCAAAGCACCATATTTAATATATTCTTTATGTTCAGGATCATTAACTCTATCAGAGATTTTCTTCAGTTCATCATCACTTAAACCAGTTCTACCAACTAACTGAGCATCCCGCAATCTTGCTAAGGTATCATAGGTATATAATCCTTCCTTTGCGCGGGTAGTAGATTTTATTGACCAGGAGAAATAAGGATATGTAGGAATATTTAAACGTTTTTGAAATTCATAAGCAATAGCTTTTGCCAGTAATGTTTTACCACATCCGGGTTCACCTTGTAATAATAAAGGACGTTGTAAAACTATTGATAAATTTACCGCTTGAATCAGGTTTTTATCTGGGTAATAGGGATATAGTTTTTCCGTGCGGTTTGGTTGAGCTTGATATTTTTCATCACCTGTGTATTTGTAGTCAAAGGGTTGGTTGTTCATAGTTTTTCGTTCATCTCTCCTTTATTTGTATTGGTAAAGTTGTTTCAATATCATACCATGTTAAGTTAAAATAACTACAAACCTGATCTAATACATCTTCTGGTGTTTTTTGGTTATATTTCATAACTTCATCAACAATTGTTTCAAATCCTTGATTTTTCACAGATTCAAAAATATTTTGATGTAGTTCCAACCATCTTTTCAAATGTCCATTTTTAAAACATGATAATTTATCTAATTCACAAATATTCCAGGGTGTATTTATATCGAATTTTTGAATAATTGGCATACCTAAAACATCTTTATTACATCCACTTTCATCAATGAAAAATAATAGCAGAGAATATTTACTAGATTTACTTTTACTGGTTTTATTTACCAAAAGTTGCCAAAAATTTGAGATTAAATACTTAAGATATTGTCCACAAATTTCTTGATAATTAAAATGAGAAAAACAAATAATAACACTTTGAGATTGCCAATGTTGATAAATAGCTTCCACTATATCCTGCGGAGAATTAGAGTTACTACCAAATCTTTGAGCCAAATCTTCCCATAAACGACTGATATCATGACGATAGCGTTTTAACGGTAATGTCTCACATTTAGGATTGGTAAAATAAGGTACTTGAAAACAAAGCCGATTTATTAACCACCTTTGACCATATTTAGGTTGACCATAAATCAAAAAAGCACCTACTTTATTATAATTTTCCAAATCTAAAAAATCTGTAAATTTCCTAATTTGATCTTGAAAATTTAACTTTTTCACCACTTGTTTAATAGTTTCTTGAGAAGATAAAGTTATAGAAACTTCAGGTTTTGATATAGGCTTATATTTTTTAGGTTTTTTATGCTTTTCTGGTATTCCACCTTGCGGAAAACATTTATAATCGTCCTCTTGTAAGTCTATGTTTAAATAATTTTCAAAAAGTTTTGAGATACTCCTTTGATTACATACATATTGCTTGAATATATCTGATACAGTATCTCTGTGAATTTCAGATGTATCAGCAATATATATGTAATTTTTATTATCTTTCTTCTGTTGATTTTTCAATGTATTTAACCCTTTATCAGTCAAAATACAACTTTTCCAATTTTCACACATTGGTATAAACAATAAATGGAGATTAAGTGGAAATGATAAGTAACCCCAGATACCCGACTTCTTAAAGAAGTCGGGTATCTATCCACTCATGGATCAGATCCGTGCGGATGATCCGCATGATGAAGATAATACCATAACTGCTGTCAAAAACCTTACTCTGACTAATTTCTAAATAATCAGAAAATATTTTCAAAATTGCGGATCATCTATGCGGATCATCCACTTGATTCGTTACATCCATTTATTATATTGGGGGGTATAAATCAAGAACTTAATCAAGGATAACAATATGCGTGTACAAGTATATGCGGATAACAAAAATATCAAACTGTTACTAGAAATTCCTACACCAGAAGTAAAGAAATATCGTAAATGCTTAATCTGGTTTATTGCTAGTAGTTTACCTGTACTGTTTTCATACTCTACTGCGATCAAGTTTCTAACCCCTGGTACGCTCCCACCACCCCCAATTAATCCAGAAACACAAAGAAAATAACTCTTTGTGACTTACCCAAGATGTAAAAAGTGATTATATCGTAGGGTAATTCATGAATTAACCCTACTTTCGTTCTATTTTGCGTAAGTCCTGTATTTGTATCAAGTCCAATCACTTGCTCCCTCGCTGATTGTTTGTTCCATGTCTTCGATTGTTTGTTCCATGTCTTCTAAAGTTGCTGACATCATTCCTTTTTTGTGCAAAATACCGGATAAATTTTTGATAGAGACATTGAGAGGAATAAGTTTAACTATCCCATTTTCATCAATAATAAAATCCACCTTACTTCCTGCGTCCAAGTTCAGATAATCTCTAATTTCTTGAGGAAGAGTTATTTGTCCTTTCGTAGTAATTATTGCATTAGCCATTACTTAAACTCCTTACTTGAGTTTCTTACTTAATTATAACTAGGACTGGACTTACGCACGAAGCAATCAAAAACCTGATTCTTTCGTAGGGGTAATTCATGAATTACCCCTACTTTTGTATGTTTTGCGTAAGTCCTGATAACATCTGATATTGTTTATTATTTTAAATAAAAAACCGCTACAGAAATACTATAGCGGCTTAATTTAACAATTGCAGTTATGGTTAATTTTCAGATACAGATATTATGCAAGCCATTCCAGAACGGCTTCATCTTTGGTGTTAGTATTGCGAGATGGTGTTTCGCGTTCAAACTTCATGTGAATAGAACGGGTTTGCTCACCATCAGCCGCAACAGCTAAAATTGGGTAGTCAATTAAACCATCTTGGAAGGACATTTGGAAGCGGAATGTACCATCGGAATTAAGTTTAATAGGACGACCACCAATAGTAACAGTGGCATCGGGTTCAGTTGCACCGTAAACGATTAATTCCGCATCAGCGACTAACCAGAATTTGCGAGGACGAACTGGAACAGCAGAAGCGGAGAAACCAACACCAGACATTCCCACACCAGACATAGTTAAACCAGACATGGTAGGAACTGCCCACATACCTACGCCAGATGGGAAAATGTAGGAACTGATGGCTTGTTCGGGTGCAGCAGAACCGGGGACGTGCTGCATAGAACCGAAGATAGAACCTGCAACCCGTTGGGCTTCGGCAGATTCTGCCATGCCAAAGATTTGTTCATAGATGGGGTTGCCACCGCCAGCAGTAGCAGGAGTTGGTAATTTCTTGGATGGAGGTACTAATTCGTACAATGTCTTACCGCGCAGGTCTTGTTCAAAGTCTACGGTAATGAAGACATCTTCAATCCAGTCAGAAGGATAAACGGGGGGAATATGCACTCTAGCGGAACGTGCTAAGACTAACCAAGCACCATCAGCGGTGCGATAACCCACATCTATCACGTAATCCCGATCGCTGACAGGAATTGGCAAATACCATTCTCTGGCTAGTTCATCAGCAGGGTATTCTTGAATACTGTGGGGACTTTGATAATCTATATCAATGTCCGTGACATCATAAATCCGCAGTGCTAGTTGTTGTCCACCTTGACGACGGAGTTCCTCTTTATGGTCGTTAGGCACATCCCAGTAAGTATAAGCCCACTGAGGATCACGGGGTAACAAAACTATTCGACTCTCACCATAACCATTGGGTAAATCGGCTAGTGCTTCATCAACATCAGCTAGAGAACCGCCTGTACGATCTTCTTGACCTAGTTCAAATTTTGCTGCTTCCACGGTTTCTTGTGCCTCCTGATTACGAAATGAACTAAGGGAAAATTTGCTGCGTTGAACTTCTTCAATTGATGCTAATAACTGAGATTTACGCATTCTGCTATAACGAGATATACCATATTCACTAGCAACTTTGCGTAATTGCCGCAATGTCATCTCTTCTAGCGGTGGGCGTTCCTTTGCCATTAATTTGGCCTCCAGTAGTTTGAAAGTAAATTATTTCTTCCGGGTTAAAAAGTTTGATAAAAGATTATCTACCCAGATTTTTTTATTCCTGACTCCTGGTTGTGCGCCAGTTTTAAATTTGTTTACTGTCTGTTTTTTTATTTGCTAGACAAGCCCCTTTAGATTCCTAGTTGTGCTGATGTTTCGCATTTCTTTGGGATCGCCAAGAGTTGTTAAGTAAATATTAACCAGTAAAACTCTCTAGGGATCAAGGGGTCTAAACAGGGGTTTTATGACATTTCACGTAGTTATCAGCCCTGCGGGGATCAAAATGTCATGGAATCTTAATATATTGCTCCCAGAGAGAAAATTAGTGTCAAGGTTTGATAACATTGTAGTGGTCAGGAGTCAGGGGGAAGAACTAAAAATATAGTTCTCTTCCGATCCCCTACCTCTTGCCCATTACAAAAACTTCTGAAGCACTGACATTCTCTGAATATGCCATTTATCATCTTTGCGAATTAAGTCATAGCGAACACGCAGATTTTCATTAGTAGACTTTTGTTGTTTACCATTTGCATAAAACTGTGTTGCTTCTTGTACCTTAGCATCTACATATACATTATTTTCATCAATTCCCTTTTTAGAAACAGATAATACTTCTACAGTATGTTTATACTGGCGATATTTTTCTTGTTTTTGTTCTTCTTCGACTACGGACTGCCATTGTAATAAAGCTGGACCTGTTAAAATCTGATTTAAACTATCAATTTGATAATTTGATCCTAAAGCTGCTGCTTTAGCAGATAACCAAGTTTCAATTACTTGCTGGGCAGTTTCCTTTGTCAATTCTCCATCGGTGGGTTCGGGTTGACTGTTAGGATCAGGAATATTGATTGGTGATTCATTCAGTTGTATGGCTAACTGTTGTCCTTGTAATGAGGGACTGGGAAGGAGGATGTTTTTAATTAAGTTAAAACTTGTTGATGCTAATAACCATAAAAGTAATAAGCTGCCTGATGATAAGAAAACTAACCAAACTAAGCGTGTTCTAGGGTCAAGGTTACGGAGAAAATTAGTTTGAGATTCCAATAAACGTTGAACTATGTTCTTGTTACTGGCCTTGCGTCGTCTACGTTTGGGGTTTTGTGGGTTGGTAGCTTTAGCAGGATTACTATTATTTTGATGTGGTTTTTTGGGGTTGTTTGCTGGTGCTGAGTGGACAAAAGATGATTGATTTCTGACAGCACCATTATTAGTTACATGATTAGCAATTTGGGTAGGTTCAGACTGGGATGGAAAATGTGTTTCTGTTAAGTCGGAATGAGATAATTGGTGATGATTTTGCTGTATTTCTGTGGTTGAACCTGTATAGTAATGAGAATAATTAGTATCTGGTTGGGGAAATGATTGATGATTAATTACTGACCATTCATTGGTGATTTGGGCATCTGTAGGTAAAGATTCTAAATAAGCTTGTACTTGTCTGTCGGCAAAGTAGTCTTTTAAAGAGGCTTGCTGTTGGGCTAAATCCCGAAAATGGGGAAATACTTCTTGCTGTAACCATTGTTCGCTATATAAACATAGTCCTGGTAAGAGGTCTGGTGAGTCTTGGGATTTTTCCCGAATAAAAGCTAATGCTTCATATTCTTGGCTAAGTTCTAAAACACGGGTGGCTTCTTCGGTTTGTCCCATCAGCAAAGCACATAAGGATTGCTCTAAATGCACGTCTTGGCGTTTTCCTAAGTGCATTAACATTTGCTTGGCTTGACGAATTAAAGCTGGTTGTCTTTGGGTAAACCCTCTAGCAATTAAGGAGTATACAGCTAAGTATGTGGCAACGGCTGAGGGACGTTTACTTTCTAGTTCAAAGAGTTTATGCTGTTCTGCCACTGTTAAATAATGACGAATTTGTTGGATAAAACGCAAAAAGTCATCTATATTTAAGCCCGATTGATCATTACCACTGCCATCAATGCCGCCACGATCTTCTAAGATACTTTGTAGTAGTTCTAGTCCTTGACGGCGTTGATTTATTTTTTCTGTTGCTAGTGCTAATAGTTCGAGGATGCGATAGGGACGAAGTTTGTAAAGATCCGCTATCATTTCTGCTCGCACAGTCGCAAATAATCCTTCTTTTGCTAGGAGTTCTTCACCGGTTTCTAAAGATATGGCTGCATTTTCATAATGACCTTGTTGCCATTGTTCCCGTCCTAGTTCTAGGCAAGCTAAGGAAACGGTAAGGATAATATCAGGTAGGTCTGGGTTTTCCTGTCTTTCAGCTTGGGTAACACCATGACCTGTTTTCACACTAACTGGACTAGATTTGTTGACTAGGTGACGACGACCCAGTTTCAATACCAGTTCATATTCCCCTAGTTCTTGGAGAATTAATAACGAGCCAAGAAATTGTTCTGGGCAAATTTCAATAGTGAGACTTTGGTTTTCTTGATATTTAGAGTTGTTATCGGCTATGGTTTGTGGGTTGTCTTCATCTGTGGTTGGGTTAGGTGTATAAACGTGGCCTAGATAAAACTGATCGTAAGCTTTACGTTTTTGAGTATCTAATAATACCATATAAGCTTGTTCGATCAGTTGTTTGCGAGAATATATAGCGGTACTCGAATATTCCCGTCGGGGTAGTTGGACAATGCGATCGCTGTATGCCTGTCGCAATTGTTCGTCGCTTGCCGCCAACGGTAGTCCTAAAATTCTGTAATAATCTAGAGGAATCCGCACAGTTTACTTCCCCTGTACTGTGTTCTCGTCCGGTCTTGTAAAAATTAACATAATTTAACTACAGCCTTTGCGGCTTCTAAAAGCGTCTCATAATCATAGCCTTATTAATACCGTATTGATCTAGTACCATAAGTGTAGATACTAACAGATATCTTATGTTTTGCCCTTAATTTTTCTAGATTTTCCGTCTCAAGTCGGAAACTTAGAGATCATGCTAATATGTGAATTAGCAAACATAATCTAGTCTAAATTTTAGACTATCCATTCGGAAGCACGCTCACCTAATTCAATGGGAATGCTCACTGCTTTACCAAGACGAGGGCGTTCTTTGGTTTCTGTGATAAAACTTTGTACTTGTTGCGTTCCTCCTAAGGCATTGAGATAATTAGCAATACTGTCCAAATGATCTTGATAATCTGTTTCGCTCAAGGGGAAAGAAGCTTGGCCAAAGTATTTCCACATGATTTGTAGGAAGATTTTCCCCTGGGTGCGGCGAAACTGGACATCATAGGACTGTCCCCATTTCTCAATCAATAGTTGGCGTAATTCCTTTCCGGTCATAGTAATTTTGGATTTTGGATTTTGCTGTTGACTGTCACCTTTTGCCCCTTGCCTGTTGCCTGTTCCTTTGGCTTATTTAGATTTTACATTTAGTTATGATGTTAAGTTCCGTAACTCCAGTATGATAAGGATATAAAGAAATGTAATGCTAACAGAAAAGATGCTCACTGTGTCTTGCAACAAGAAAGTAGGGCATCGTTGTGGGCGTTATGATTTCGATTCGGATAAGAGTTGCTCCAGTGCTGGTACTCTTATCACAATGCTTAACAAATTACACAAACAGCGCGTAGATTATGGCTCAATTTTCTGAATCAGCAGATGTACCCGATATGGGTCGTCGTCAGTTTATGAACCTGCTCACTTTTGGGACTGTTACCGGAGTGGCTTTAGGTGCATTGTACCCTGTGGTTAACTACTTTATTCCTCCTGCTAGTGGTGGTGCTAGTGGCGGTACTGTAGCTAAGAATGAGTTGGGTAATGATGTTAGCGTCAGTCAATTTTTAGCAAGCCATAATGTAGGCGATCGGACATTAGTCCAAGGACTCAAGGGAGATCCTACCTATATTGTAGTGCAAAGCAAAGAAGCGATCACTGACTACGGAATTAATGCTATTTGTACCCACTTAGGTTGTGTTGTTCCTTGGAATGTGGCTGAGAATAAGTTTAAATGCCCTTGCCACGGTTCACAATATGACTCTACTGGTAAAGTAATTCGTGGTCCTGCGCCAAGATCCTTAGCTTTAGCTCATGCCAAAGCTGAAGACGACAAAATTGTATTAACCCCCTGGACTGAAACAGATTTCCGCACTGGCGATCCTGCTTGGTGGGCTTAATTCATTCCCGGTAATGGGTAATGGGTAATTGGTAATTGGTAAAAGTTTTCCAAATTCACCTCTTCCCTAATCTCCTTTTGACCTTTTCACCAATCACTAATTTTATTGTTGTCCTGACAGAGATGAGAAATGCCCGTACACCTGCGAGGTTAACTCGCGCTGCTAAAGTGATGCTAAATACATTGCTTATAGCGATCGCTACCGTGACTTTTTTCTTCACTAGCGATGTAGCCGTACCACAAACTGCTGCTGCCTATCCCTTTTGGGCACAAGAAACCGCACCTGAAACTCCCCGCGAAGCGACAGGGCGAATTGTTTGCGCTAACTGTCACCTAGCTGCCAAACCCACAGAAGTGGAAGTTCCTCAATCTGTACTTCCTGACACTGTATTTAAAGCTGTTGTCAAGATTCCTTACGATACCAGTGTACAACAAGTAGGGGCTGATGGTTCTAAAGTTGGCTTAAACGTCGGTGCGGTATTAATGTTGCCTGAAGGCTTCAAGATTGCGCCAGAAGATCGCATTCCTGAAGAAATGAAAAAAGAAGTCGGTGATATGATCTTCACACCTTACAAAGACGGTACAGATAATGTCGTCATTGTCGGTCCCTTACCCGGTGAAGAATATCAAGAAATCATCTTCCCTGTTCTTTCTCCCAACCCCGCTACAGACAAAAATATTCACTTTGGCAAATACTCTGTCCATGTAGGCGGTAATCGTGGCCGTGGACAAGTTTACCCTACAGGTGAAAAGAGCAATAATAATGCTTTCAATGCTTCTGCTACCGGCACAATTAGCAAAATTGCTCAAACAGAAGATGAAGACGGTAACGTTAAAAATGTAGTTAGCATCAAAACCGAATCTGGTGATGTTGTTACTGACACAGTTCCCGTTGGTCCAGAGCTAATTGTGACTGAAGGACAAGCCGTTAAAACTGGTGATGCTTTGACTAACAACCCCAACGTTGGTGGTTTTGGTCAAATAGATACAGAGGTTGTCTTACAAGATCCTTCCAGAGTAAGCTGGTTAATTGCTTTCATCTGTTTAGTGATGTTGGCACAAATAATGCTAGTTCTGAAGAAGAAACAAGTAGAAAAAGTCCAAGCTGCTGAAATGAATTTCTAAATCCAATACCTTGTCCAAATTGGAAAAAGTCTTGATTTGTAGGTTGGGTTGGAGAACGTAAACGTTCGCGAAGCAATAGTATGAAACCCAACAAATGCGTTGGGTTGCGTTGTGGCTTAACCCAACAAAGCAGAACATGGAGAAGGTATTGTAAATCATGGCTATGATTTATGTGATTAATTACAAAAATCACAGTTGAGGATGCTTAAAAATTCTTTGCTAAATCATCAGCTATTTGACAGGCAAAAGCCTGTCTTTTTTTATATTTGGTAATTGTAGGACTTACGCAAGTGTCACACCAAAAAATCTGTTGTAGGGTACGTCAGATATTAACAATTTGGTTATTTACATAATTTATGCTCTCTGACGCATCCTGCCAGTTGCGTAAGTTCTAAATTGGTAATTGGTGATTGATAATTGGGAGTAAATAAATGATAGAAACTATAAAGTCTTTTGATGTTGATCATCTATTAGTAAATATTTATGCTTCTGAAGCAGAAATGGCGGAAAATGTGGCTAAAATCACACATCAGTATTTACAAAATTTGCTTCAGACACAGGATACAGTTGCAATTTTATTAGCTACAGGTAACTCCCAAATTCGGTTTTTAGATGCTTTGATTGCTTTAGGGGGAATAGATTGGTCACGGATAACGTTATTCCATTTAGATGAATATTTGGGAATTACATCCGACCATCCGGCGAGTTTCCGTCGTTATTTGCGGGAACGGGTAGAGCAAAAAGTATGTCCTCATGGATTCTATTATATAGAAGGGGATACATTACAGCCAATAGCAGAGTGCGATCGCTATACTAAACTTTTAGAAAATCAACCCATAGACCTATGCTGTTTAGGTATTGGTGAAAATGGACATTTAGCATTTAATGACCCCGCAGTTGCAGATTTTCAAGATCCTGCTAAAGTCAAACTTGTTAAACTGGATGACAGAAATCGTCAGCAACAAGTAAATACGGGATATTTTACTAATTTAGCAGATGTTCCCGAATACGCATTTACCGTCACTATTCCCATGATTTGTAGTGCTAAAAAAATTATTTGTTTAGCACCAGGACAGAGAAAAGCTAAAGTAATAAAAACTATGTTAACAGAAGATATTATTCATCATTGTCCAGCTTCTATTTTACGCCAGAAACCACAAGCTACATTATTTTTAGATGTTAATTCTGCGAGTTTATTATCTTATTAAATAACAAGATACCCGACTTCTCAAAGAAGTCGGGTATCTGAATTAATGAATTAATCATGTTGCATTAAATGACCATCTTCCATATTAATTATCCTGTCAGCAATATCTAAAATCCGGTTATCATGAGTAACCATTAAAATAGTACAATTTTGTTCTTTTGCTAAATGCTGCATTAAAGTTACCACATCTCGTCCTGATTTACTATCTAAGGCTGCCGTAGGTTCATCAGCTAAGACCAATTTAGGATGACCAACCAAAGCGCGGGCAATAGCGACCCGTTGCTTTTGCCCACCAGAAAGATCAGCAGGATAATAATTAGTTCTATCTCCTAATTTCACAGATTGAAGCATTCTTTCTGAATAGATATAAGATTCTCTTGACGAAATATTTCGTTGTAATTCTAAAGACATTTGGACATTTTGCATAGCTGTTAAGAAATCGAGTAAATTATGGGCTTGAAAAATATAACCAATTTGCCGACGTATTTGTACTAATTCTTCATTACTAGCTCCTAATAATTCCTGTCCATTAAACTTTAAACTACCCTCTTGAACAGAACGTAAACCACCAATTAATGTTAATAGTGTAGTTTTTCCTGAACCGGAAGGACCAGTCATAATTACAATTTCTCCAGATTTAATCGTTAAATTAATATCAAATAAAGTTTGAGTCCGTAATTTACTATGACCAAAGTAATGGTTGAGAGTTGTAATTTCCAAAATAGTGGTAGAAGATAAATATGACATCATGAGTTAATTAAAAATTTCCGCAGGGTCTACCTTACGCAGTTTATTAGTAGAAAAGAAACCAGAAGTCAAACACATAAAAATGACAGAACTAAATACTAATAATCCCTTGTTTAAATCCATGACAATTGGTAATTTAGTTGCGTCTTTAGCTAGATCATATAGTCCCAAAGAAATAGCAAATCCGGGAATATAACCCAAAATAGCTAGAATTACAGCTTGCTGAAATACAACATTTAAAAGATATTTATTTCTAAATCCCATGGCTTTGAGTGTGGCAAATTGAACAAAATGAGTAGATATATTACTATAAAGAATTTGATAAACAACAATTACACCGACTACGAAACCCATAATTACCATTAAATTAAATACAAATCCAATGGGTGTTCTTAATGTCCAATAGTTTTTTTCAAATTCAATAAATTCTTGGCGAGTCATCACCGTGACATCATCAGGTAAATTAGCAGATAAGGCTGCTAAAATTGTTTGTGGATTAACATTAGGTTGCAGATGAATTGAGCCTATATCTAGTTCATTTGCTCTGCGTTCTGGAAATATTTTTAAAAAAGTAGAAGAACTAACAATTAAATTTCCATCAACACCAAAGGAAGGTCCAAGAGTAAATAAACCGCTAACTTTAACTTTATAACCAATAGTCCCCAAATAGCTAAATATTTCGATAGTTATAGGTTGTTTTTTTTGAAAATATTCCGCAATTGGTCCAAATTCTGGACGTGCAGCGCGATCAAAAAATACTTGATCAGGAATTTTGAGTAATTGAAAATCCTGTTCTACCTCTGGTAATCTAAAGATAGATTTAACTGGCTCAAAGCCTAACACATAAATAGGATATTTGCGCCCATTAACAGGATTTTTTAGTTTAGCAAATTGTACATATAAAGGTTCAACTGATTTTATGCCATTAAAACCCAATATCTGATATAAACGACTGCGAGGAAAACTTTGAGTAGAAGTCAAGGATTTATATTGGGAGCTAATTAAAAACAAATCTCCCTTGAGATGTTTATGAACTTGAGTAGCACTAGCATAGAGAGCATCTTGAAACCCAATTTGCATAAACATTAAAACAGCTACAAAAGCAATACCAGCTAGGGCGACAAAAAAGCGTACTTTTTGTTTTACTAATTGTAGCCAAGCCAGAGGTATATTGAGAATCATCTTTTCCTCCCTAATTCTGTATTCGTTATCAAACTATTAGAATCATAGTTTCGGCTTATATTTCAATCAGTGCCTGTACTTGTAAATTAGTTAAACTAGAAACTCGTTGATTATCTGCTAAATTATCAATGCGAATTTTGACATCAACTATTTTATTATCTGTATCTGAACCAGGATTAGTATTGAAGATATTTTGTCTACCAACTTGCAAGCCAATATCTGTAACAGTCCCCTTAATTTCTCCACTAAAAGCTTCACCAGTTATCGTTACTGATTGACCTAAACGCACTTTTTTAATATCGGTTTCGTAGACTTCTGCAACCACATACATTTGTTGAGTTTGTCCTAATTCTACTATGCCTTTATTGCCAATTATTTCTCCTGGCAAAGTATTAACTTTTAGGACTTGACCATTAATAGGTGAACTGATAGAACTTAAATTTAGCTCGGCTTGGGCTTGTTGTACAGAGGCTTTAGCACTTGCTACATTTGCTTGGGCTAATTGGATATCTGTAGGGCGAATTTCGGCAATACTATTAAGTCTAGCTTGAGATTCACTTAATTGCTTTTGCAAAGTTTCTATAGTCCGTTTCAGATTAGCATTAGCTTCATTAAGTTGTTGTTTTACTGTATCCCTACGTAATCTTTTCGTATCTGCATCAGAAGCAGAAATAGCACCATCTTGATATAATTTTTGATATCGTTCATCTTCGGTTTCTGAATTTTTTAATTCAGCTTCTAAACGAGCAATTGTAGCTTTTTGAGTAAAAAATGATCCCCTTAATTCAGCTTCTAAACGGGAAATTGTGGCTTTTTGAGCAGAAATGTCACCTCCTTTTGCACCAGCGTATACTTGTTGAAGATTCGCTACACTAACTTCTAATTGTCGTTTAGCTTTTTCTAAAGCGGCAAGATTAGGAATATAACTATCAAGAATTGCTATAACTTGTCCTTGACGAATTTTGTCTCCTTTTTTCACCAAAAGTTGATTAACTCTTACCCCGGTTTGAGAATTTGGTGCGGAAAGAAGAATTACTTCTCCTTGGGGTTCTAAACGTCCTAAAGCAGCAACACCAGTAATTTTAGGTGCTGAATTAGGGGTAATAGGAGACATTGAAGAGACTGATTTAGAAGTTTTTTGAAAATATGAAATGCTATAGATAGATATGACACTAGTAGCCATAATACCAGCACTTCCTAACATTATTGTCCATAAACTTATGGGTCTTGGAAATGAGTGCTTGTCTTTGTGTACCATAATTTTGTAGTATAAATTAGGAAATATGACAGTATTTCTAACTCTAAATAAGAGATAGAACAGCCACTACACTTGATAGCATCTCTTGAGAACCTTATCACCTTATATCTAATTTATATCTTGCATTATTACTAAAGTTAAAGCCTAGAAACCTAATAGTTTACTAGGTTGGGTAATGCTGAATAATCCCGATTCATAACCTGCAAGATATCAGTCTAAAATAAATATCGAATAAAATAAATATTCAGTTATCAGAAGTTAAATAAAACTTTGACAACTTGATTATTTAAAGCCATAGAAATTATCCATCATTAATCAGATATATTAAATAATTCTGGGATGAGATAATTTTGATATGGTGGGCAATGCCCACCCTAAGATGTTCCTAGAATATAGGAAAAAATAAAGAAAGGATAGGATAGGTAATTGGTAATTAGGCGGTGAATATTAGCACTTACCAATATAATAATTTTATTTATTTAGCACTACCTCTTTCTCTTTTTTCTTCCGCATAATTGCTAAGTATTCGCTCCGTGTTCCATCTACTCGATAATGATCACAAATTTGACAAAGTTTGAGAAGATCCAAACGACTAAAGATTTTTTGATGTTCAATAGCGTTATCATTACGCCACCGCCAAAATGTTGTTCTATCAATTCGGCGATTGCTTTCAGGCCATCTCCTCCGTGAAAGAAAATCTACTAATTCATCCTCATGAAATGAATAACCTTTTGGTAACTTGAGGAGATCTTCTCGTAACTCATTCAGCGGGATGAGTGGATCTAATTCAGATAGTCTCATGCCAGCAATTCCTTGTAGTTTTGTTAATTCCAATATTGCAGAAGCCAAATGATGCAATAATGTTTAATTGACTAATTTTCCCTGATTTAATTATTTACATTAAACTGATTTTTTTCTAATTTCAACCTATATGCAACAAGTTGTTTCATAAAACCTCATTTATGCCAATATATTGGTAATTTTAAAATTGTAAGTCTCAAAATCTCAAGTTATTAAATCTTCCTAATTTGCCATTATCTCAAACTTTTGACTTTAGTTAACAAAAAGATAGGTTTTTAATTCCTCAGATATATTTTATGGTAACTAATTTAACAAAAATTAAAAAATATCTCCAGAGATAGATGTGAAAGTTGAATATTTAGAGTAATTAAAAATTATGTGGTAATCCTAGTTATTTTGTGAATAACTTTCAGGAAATATATTTAATGGTGATTAACCACTACAACAGGACTTACACAAAATATATCTCAAACTCTCTTTTCTTCGTGTCGTTCGTATCTATACCTTCGGCACGCTTCGTGAATGTGGTTCATTCTTTCGTGACTTGTGCGTAACTCCTATATAGTTAATAATTAGTATAGGAAAAATTATCTATGATTAATGAATTAAAGATAAAGATCGTAATAAGTTGATCTTAGAATATGCAATCTCTATGCAACTTTGGTCAAAATGGCTAAAACTTAGATAATAATGATTGTATTGGATAAGTAAAAAAGAATTTTTCCACAACTCTATCAATTTTTCATTTGCACGACTTTTTTAAGTTGCACATAGGTAGCTGATGAGTTGCGATAGTGTTGTCACCAGAATGTGATAATTCAGATAGAAATCTGATAGAAATTTAATGACCAGGCTAGAAAATAAATCAGCCTATGTTCACGATGAGAATATTGACAAGACTTTCATTTAATTGAGGTACAATTCCCACGGGCAAAACTTCGACTGTGTTAGTACGAGGATACCCAAATCAGCAAATTTTTATCATTAATATCTGTATCTCATTTAGCTGAAAATCATCTTCTATTCACCTCTAGATTGCGAGATTAAAAGAGGGAAATATGATCATGGCTGCTTCCCAACTTGAAGCTGCTTTCGCACAGTTACAAGATGAAATTAGTAACTGTGAAAAGTCTGTACTCAAAATGATAAATTTGAAAAGAAAAATGACTGATACCACAAAAATGAAAAATGAAATTAATGCCAAATTGCGAACAACCAATGTAGCAATTATTGGTATGGCTTCTATTTTTCCCCAGGCGAAAAATTTACAAGAATACTGGGAAAATATTATTCAAAAAGTAGATTGTATTACCGATGTTCCTGCCTCCCGTTGGCAGATAGATGATTATTATGATCCAGACCCAAAAGCACCAGATAAAACCTATTGTAAACGGGGAGGTTTTTTACCGGATATTGATTTTAATCCCATGGAATTTGGCTTACCTCCCAATATTTTGGAGGTGACAGATATTTCCCAATTGCTGGGTTTGGTAGTAGCTAAAGAGGCGATGGAAGATGCAGGTTATGGTGCATCTCGTAAATTTAATCATGAACGGACAGGGGTAATATTAGGGGTAGCAATTGGTAGACAATTAGCCGTTCCTTTAGGTGCAAGATTGCAATTTCCAGTTTGGGAAAAAGTTCTCAAAAGTAGTGGTTTATCGGAGGAAGATACGCAAAAAATTATCGAAAAATTGAAAAGTGGATATGTGCAATGGGAAGAAAACGCCTTCCCCGGAATGTTAGCAAATGTGATTTCTGGACGCATCGCCAACCGTTTAGATTTAGGCGGAATGAACTGCGTAGTTGATGCAGCCTGTGCCAGTTCATTAGGTGCATTAAGAATGGCTATTAGCGAGTTAGTAGAACATCGCGCCGACATGATGATAACTGGCGGAGTGGATACGGATAACTCTATTTTCGCCTATATGTGCTTTAGTAAAACTCCGGCGGTATCACCTGGGGATAAGGTCAGACCATTTGATGCTGATGCGGATGGGATGATGTTGGGGGAAGGCGTGGGAATGCTGGTACTCAAGCGCCTAGAAGATGCAGAAAGAGATGGCGATCGCATCTATGCGGTCATTAAAGGTGTTGGCAGTTCTAGCGACGGTAAGTATAAAAGTATCTACGCACCCCGTCCCGAAGGTCAAATTAATGCCTTGCATCGAGCCTATTCTGACGCAGGTATTTCTCCTGCCAGTGTAGGACTAATTGAAGCCCATGGCACAGGAACAATGGTAGGAGATCCTACAGAATTTTCCTCAATTACCAGCGTTTTTGGCGAAAATAACCCGAAAAAACAGCATATTGCTTTAGGAACTGTCAAATCACAAATTGGTCATACTAAAGCGGCTGCTGGTGCAGCAAGTTTAATTAAAGCGGCTTTGGCGTTGCATCACAAAGTCTTACCACCTACGATTAATGTCAGTAAACCCCATCCTAAACTGAATATTGAGAACTCGCCATTTTACTTAAATACGGATACTAGACCTTGGGTAAGTCATCCTACCCAACCGCGTCGGGCTGGAGTCAGTGCCTTTGGTTTTGGCGGTACTAATTATCATGTCGTGTTAGAGGAATATCAACATGAACATCATCACCCTTATCGTCTTCACCATCATCCACAATCATTACTGCTATTTGCCCCAACGGTTTCAGAGTTGCTATCTCGTTGTCAACAAATCCAACGGCAACTACAAAGTGATAGTAAAGAAAAATACTATCAACAACTAATTTTAGACTGTCAATCAGCAGAAATCCCTCGTAATTATGCCAGGTTTGGCTTTGTAGCTAATAATGCAGCGCAAGCAGAGGAATTTTTACAAGTCGTAATCACGACCTTAACACAAAAGCCTGAAGCCGAATCATGGGAACATCCTCAAGGCATTTACTACCGGCAAGCGGGGATAGACACGCAAGGTAAAATAGTAGCTTTGTTTTCTGGACAGGGTTCACAATACCTAAATATGGGGCGGGAGTTGGTGATCAACTTTCCTTGCTTACGCCAAACCTATACTCATATAGATAGTCTTCTATGTGAAGATGGGTTACAGTCCCTATCAAGTGTAGTATTTCCGCCGCCAGTTTTTGATCAACAACAAAAACAAATTCAGTTAGCAACATTGCAAAAAACTGAATATGCACAACCGGCAATTGGTGCCTTTAGTGCAGGATTATATAAAATATTGCAACAAGCGGGATTTAAACCCGATTTTGTCGCCGGTCATAGCTTCGGAGAATTAACCGCTTTATGGGTTGCGGGTGTATTAAGTGAAGAGGATTATTTGTTCTTAGTGAAAGCTAGAGGACAAGCCATGGCCACACCTGAAAATTCAGATTTTGATGCCGGGGCAATGTTAGCTGTGAAAGGTGATATTAGCCAGATTCAGGAAGTAATTAAACACTTTTCCCAAGTCGTAATCGCTAATAAAAATTCTCAAAAACAAGTTGTATTAGCTGGAAAAAAAGAGGAAATTAATCAAGTTCAAAAAGTTCTCAAGCAGCAAGGATTTTCTACATTTTTATTAGGAGTTTCCGCAGCCTTTCATACACCATTAGTATCTCATGCCCAAAAACCTTTTGCCCAAGCTATTGAAAAGGTAAATTTCAACGAACCAGAAATTTCTGTTTATACTAATGTTACAGGTAAATCATATCCTCATGCGCCCCATTTAATTCAAAAAATTCTCAAAGAACAATTGTTAAATCAGGTATTATTCCAGCAAGAAATTGAAAATATTTATGCTGCTGGTGGTCATTGCTTTGTAGAATTTGGACCTAAAAATGTCCTCACCAATTTAGTCAAAGAGATTTTACATGATCAACCTCACATAGCTATAGCTATAAATCCAAATTCTAGCAAAAATAGTGATAGAAGTTTAAGAGAAGCCATAGTTCAATTACAGGTAACTGGTTTATCTTTGCAAAATTTAGATCCCTATCAAGTCCCTACTCATGTTCCTGAAACTAATCCTCAGCAAAAAGTTTTGAATGTACGCTTAAATAGTACCAACATTAATGAAAAAACCCAAAAAGCCTTTGCTAAAGCTTTAGAAAATGGTCATTCTGTCACGGTGGCATCTCCCCAACCAACAGTTAATAATAAACCTCCAACTTCATTTAATGACAATCATCAATCACAGGGTGATGACAAACCCCCAACTTCATTTAATGGAAATCATCAATTACAGAATAATGACAAACCCCCAACTTCATTTAATGGTCAATTAGAAAAAGTTGAAATTCAGCCTCAAAATTATGAAAAGGTTATTCATAGCTTAGAGAATTTCATCACAGAATTTAGTCAGCAACAAAGAGATATTATCCACGTTCATGAACAATCTTTGCAAAATCAAACAGAATACACAAAGACATTTTCTCAATTAATGGAACAACAGTATTCATTATTGAAAAATAGTGAACTTACTGAAGATCAATTCCAAACTCAGCAATTAGCAATTTCTAGTTCTGAACGGAACATGATGCGGTTTCATGATCATCAAGGTGATACTCTCCGCATTCATGAACAATATCTCAAATATCAACAGGAATATACCCAATATTATTTTCAACTTCTGCAACAACATTTTCATTTATTGACTTCAGAAAATAGAGTCATTAACTACGTAAATCATTCTCAATTTCCAAATATTGCTGCTAGAGAAATTATTGTTTCTCCACCAATTTTAGAGGAACTAGAAAAGGATGAAAAAACGATTACTGTAGTTCCTAAAACCCCAATTAAAATAGACAAAGCTACCCTTAGTCAAACTCTGCTAAACGTTGTCAGCGAAAAAACAGGTTATCCTGTAGAAATGCTAGAACTATCCATGGATATGGAAGCAGATTTGGGAATTGATTCTATTAAACGAGTTGAAATTTTAGGAGGTTTATTAGAACTATATCCCGACTTACCTCAACCTAACCCTGAAGAATTAGGACAATTAAGAACCTTGGAACAAATTGCAGAATATATGCAAAATTTAGTTCCAGATATTGTCAATCAAACAGTTGAATTATCAACAGAATGTATTGCTACAGAAATGTTAGCAACAGTTCCCCAAGCTGAATTAATTACATCTATACTGGAAGTTGAGGAACAAAAACAACCAATAGAAATTCCCGCAGATTTAAGCCATATCTTGCTAACAGTTGTCAGCGAAAAAACAGGTTATCCTGTAGAAATGCTCGAACTTTCCATGGATATGGAAGCAGATTTAGGAATTGACTCTATCAAACGAGTCGAAATTCTAGGAGGTTTATTAGAACTATATCCCAACTTACCGCAACCCAACCCCGAAGAAATTGGAGAATTGAGAACTTTGGGTGAAATTGCCAATTATATACAGCAACAATTTCAGGGAATTACTAAGTCATTAACTGAAGAAATAGTAGATATCAAAACCAATAAATCTCAACCAAATATCCGTCGTAGTATTGCGAAATTACAGCAACTTCCCACACCTGATAGTTTAGAATTTTCACTTCCTGAAAATCACATTGCATTAATTACTGATGATGGTTCTGATACTACTAAAAAATTAGCAGAAAGTTTGATAGCGAAAGGTTGGAAAACTGTAGTTTTAAGTTTTTCTGGTATCCAATCTACCGTTAATGAAGGAATCAATAGAGTAGTTTTAACTGATTGGAATGAAGACAGTTTACAAGAACAGTTAAAACACATTACTGATAATTATGGTACTGTAGCTGCATTTATCCATCTGCACCCAGTCACATCATTAGAAATAGAGAAATCTATTCTTCTCCATGTTTTCTTAATCGCCAAATATCTCAAAGAATCACTCAATGAAGCTGCAAAACTTGGACGTAGTTGTTTTATTAATGTTGCACATTTAGATGGAGAATTTGGATTAGGAGAAACCCATAACTTTAGTGCAATTGCAGGAGGATTATTCGGACTTAGTAAGAGTATTAATCAAGAATGGGAAAATGTATTTTGTCGTTCCCTTGACTTAAATCCAGATCTAAATGCAGAAACATCTGTAAAATACATCCTTGATGAAATTCATGATCCCAATTTGTTGATTCAAGAAGTAGGATATAGTAGCAAAGGCAGAGTTACTTTAATTGCAGATTATGCACCTTTAAGCAGCACCAATTCTCACGGAGAAATTACCAAAGATCAAGTATTTTTAGTTAGTGGTGGTGCAAAAGGAATCACAGCCCAATGTGTAATTAAAATTGCCCAAGAATATCAATGTAAATTTATTCTTTTAGGGCGTTCCAGTCCAGAATATGAAGCAGTTTGGGCAGAAAATTGTGAAAATGAAGCGGAATTAAAACAGCGAATTTTAGATAATTTCCAAGCCCAAGGGGAAAAACCAACCCCGATAATGGTGCAGAAAAAGTATCAAAAGATTTCCTCACAAAGAGAAATTCAAAATACTCTCAAAGCTATTAAACAAGCAGGAGGAGAAGCAGAATATCTGAGTGTTGATATTACCGATGCAGTATTACTAGAGTCAAAACTTGCAGATGTAATTGAACGGTTTGGGGCAATAACTGGCATAATTCATGGTGCAGGAAACTTAGCTGATAAACGCATTGAAAAAAAATCAATTCAAGATTTTGAAAATGTTTATGCAGCTAAAGTTACAGGTTTGGAAAATCTCCTCCGGTGTGTACCAGCAAGTCAATTGCAATATTTAGTTTTGTTTTCTTCTGTAGTGGGATTTTATGGGAATGTGGGACAATCAGATTATGCCCTAGCTAATGAAATCCTGAACAAATCTGCCCATTTAATTAAACATAATTACCCTAGTTGTCATGTCATGGCTATTAACTGGGGTCCTTGGGAAAGTGGCATGGTATCACCAGAATTAAAAAAGGCTTTTGTGGAAAGAGGAATTGAAGTTATTCCCGTAGAAACAGGAACACAAATATTAGTTCATGAACTCCATAATACCAACCAAAACAGAGTTCAATTAGTGATTGGTAGTCCTTTAGTTTATGTTCCTCCAACTTTATCAAATGAGTTAAAAACCTATCGCATTAAACGCCAGTTAACATTAGCAGAAAACCCATTTTTACAGGATCATGTTATCGCCGATCGTCCCGTACTTCCTGCTACCTGTGGGTTATTATGGATGACTAATGCTTGTGAACAACTTTATCCAGGATTTACAGCCTTTAGTTCTCCCAATTTCAAAGTTTTAAAAGGCATAGTTTTTGATGATAGCATCACAAATGAATATCTTCTAGAAATTCAAGAACTTGCGAAATATGAAAATCAAGAAATAGAATTTGCTGCTAAAATTAGCAGTAAGACAGCAGACGGAAAAATTCGCTATCATTTCAGCACAAATCTAATTCTCAAGCGAGAAATTCCCACACCTCCAAATTATGTAAACCTCAACTTTAATCAAGATGAGAACTTTCTTAAAACTAATCAAGAACTCTATCAAGTAAATACTGCTAGTCTATTTCATGGAGTTACTTTTCAGGGCGTAAAATCTGTTTTAAATGCTAGTCCTAGTAAAATAACCATTGAATGTTGTTTAGCAGAAACAACACCACAGCAACAGGGACAATTCCCAGTGCAAACATTCAATCCCTACATTGCAGATGTCCAGATTCATTCCCTCTGGATTTGGACACAACACTTTCATCAAGTTGGTTGTTTGCCATCAGAAATTAAGCAATTTGAGCAATTTGCAAAAGTTCCCTTTGGTGAAACATTTTATGTAACTTGTGAAGTGCAATCAAAAACCGAATCATCAGTAATTACAGATGTGATTACCTATAACCGCCAAGGAGAAATTTATAATCGTATGATTGGCGCGAAAGGAACAATTTTACCAAATCAAATAGCTAAATATTAGATATTTTACCCCTAGGGGTAATTCATGAATTACCCCTAATCCTCTGTGGTATGCGCTGTACGCACGCTTCGCGAACATTTCTAAAAATGGAGAATGATAATGAAAACAATTGCCCAAAATCAAAAATTAGCAATTATCGGTATGGATTGTTTTGTTAATAATTCACTAACATTAAATCAATTTGAACGATTAATTTATGAAACGAAACAAAATCTAGTTATATCTCATGATTCTTGCCCCAGTCCCACGATTATCTATTCCGCTTTAGAAAATGCTAAAATTAAACCAGAAACCAAGCTAGGATTAATCATTATTTCTCCCACAGAAAATTCAGCTAAATTAGCTAATTATGTTTCATGTGAATTAGCCTTTTTTGCTGAAGAGAAGTCTATTTTATCAGCCTTGGATGTAAGTCAAAACCTATTAAATACTAAACAAGTAGAAGCTGTTTTAATTGTCGGCATAGATAACAATCACCCCATAGAAAGTAATATAGATGTACCTAATTTCAGTTATGACCAAAACGCCAAAGGTATTATTAAAACATCAGGTGCAGCCGCCGTAGTATTACAATTGCATGAAACAGCCCAGCAACAAAATCATTGCATCTATGCAGTTATTGATAGTTTGAGTGTGACAAAACACTCTCCAAATCATCCAGAAACTATTAGTCAAGTTTGTCAAAAGGCATTTCAAAAAGCAGATATTCAAGCCGCAGATATTGGTTATTTAGAAGTAGTTGCCAGTGGCATTCCCGACGCAGATATAGCAGAAATTCAAGGGTTAATATCAGCCTATCAGACAGGAGAAATAAATCTGAGTTGTGGACTGGGTAGCGTTAAAGCAAATATTGGCAACACACAAGCTACAGCAGGAATATTTAGCCTCATCAAAACCGCACTTTGTCTATATCATCGCTATATTCCCGGTGTTCCCCAATGGTCTCATCCTCAACAACCAGAAATGTGGAGTAAAAGTCCTTTTTATGTCGCAATAGAATCAAAACCTTGGTTTTTAGAACCTGGTGCGACTAAAAGAATTGCTGCAATAAATATGATGGAAGATGATGATACCTATGGACATTTAATTTTGTCAGAAGACATCAGCCAAATAGAACATAATAGCAAATATTTAGCAGAAATGCCTTATTATTTATTTACTATTGCGGCTGATGATCGTTCTTCTTTGTTAACACAAATAACCGCACTTAAAGAAAATATAACAGATGTTTCTTCTCTATCTCAACTTGCTAGTGATTATTTTCAAAAATATCAACAATCTCAAAAATTAACCTATGCTTTAGCAATTATGGCACGAAATTTAGAGGAGTTAAAACGGGAAATTGTTAGGGCAATTCAGGGAGTAAATATTGCTTTCGATACTGGTAAGGATTGGCAAACTCCTTTGGGTAGTTATTTTACCGTTAACCCCCAAGGAAAAAAAGGTTATGTAGCCTTTGTTTATCCTGGTTCTTTTACTTCTTATATCGGACTAGGAAGAAATATTTTTCGTCTTTTCCCCCAATTATATGATGATGCTGTCATTAGGAGTGTTTATAATCGAGTCGCCAACATTGAAAAAATTATCTATCCTCGCAGCATTAATAAATTATCAAAAAGACAACTAGAAAGCATAGAACAAACATTAATAGATGATCCCGTTTCTATGCTGGAATCAGAAGTTGGCATAGCCGGTTTAATGACAGCAATTCTTAAAAATCATTTCCAGATTAAATCACCATACAGTTTTGGTTATAGTCTGGGCGAAACTAGCATGATGTTAGCCCAAGGTGTCTGGACTAGCTTTAAAAGTACCAGTGATTACTTGAACTCATCCCCTCTATTTAAAACCCGACTGTCTGGTCCAAAAAATGCAGTTCGTCAGCATTGGGGATTACCTTTAATTCATGAAGGTAAAAGCGAAGAATTTTGGAGTAACTACATTTTAATATGTTCACCTTCTGAAGTGCAAGAAGTGCTAAAAAATGAACAACGGGTTTATATGCCTTTAATTAATACACCCGAAGAAGTAGTTATTGCTGGTGAAAGCCAAACTTGTCAAAAAGTTATTCAAACCTTAAAATGTGATGCCTTTCCTACATCAATTAATCATGTAATTCATTGTGAACCAATGCACTCTGAATATGATGAATTAGTGAAAGTTAATACCTTGCCAACTCAAGCAAATTTGGACACTATTTTCTATTCAGCTGCTGATTATTCACCCATTACAATTGATAGTCATGTAATCGGCAAAAATATTGCTAAAGCTCTTTGTCATCAACTAGATTTCCCTCGCTTGGTCAATCAAGTTTATAATGATAAGATCAGAATCTTCATTGAAGTTGGTGTTGGCAGTAACTGTAGTCGTTGGATTACCGAAATTCTCAAAAATAAAGAACATCTGACTGTATCTGTTAATAGACGAGGTGTAGATGATCATACCTCTATTATTAAAGCATTAGCCAAACTTTTTAGTCATCGAGTTGAGTTGGATTTATCACCTTTATATTCTCTTCCAGGGAGCAAAGTTAACCAAGATAGAAATTACAAAAATCAATCATTTCTACAAAATGATTCATTATTAAATTATGAACACAAAATGAAATCCATTCCTAATTATCAGAGTTTAAATGATAATAATAGTCGTCTATCTAAAGCACATGGATTTTTATTACAATCTCGGCAAACATCACTGCAACAACTGAGTTTATTTCTTCAGCAACAATTAGATGTGTACAAAAAAATGGTTATAGAGGCCAAACAAGAAAAATAGATTTACATTTAGGAACTCATTAATCAAGTTCTTAAATCTGCTGGTGGGCATTGCCCACCCTACAAAATCATGAAGGTTATTAAGTTTGATTTTTAGAGGTTAAATAACGTGAATCATTTAACAAATAAGTTGCCACAAAAACTCAATTTTTCTCGTTCAATGAATAACAATTATCAGAGATGGCAAGGTGATTTAACTACTGTATCCTTTGATGCAAAAACTATTAAAAATAAACTGATGAATTTGAATTTACCTTGTTATATTCTTAAAAAAGAAGGAGAAATTGGCATTAGCAATCAAGGCAATCTATCATATAGTGCTAATGGTAAAAATCAGGATCTAGAAATGGTTTTATCTGTTCCTGCCATAGCATTTAATCAATTAGGTGATCCGAATTTTCTAGAGTTTTATGGCGTAAAATATGCTTATGCAACTGGAGCGATGGCTCAAGGTATTGCATCTGAAGAAATGGTAATTACTCTAGGGAAAGCCAATATTTTAAGCTCCTTTGGTGCAGGAGGTTTATCTCCTCATCGAGTAGAAACAGCAATTCATAAAATTCAAGCAGTTTTACATAACAAACCCTATGCTTTTAACTTACTTCATAGTCCTAGTGAACCTGCTATAGAACGGCGTTTAATTGATTTGTATTTACAGCATCAAGTCAGGATAATTGAAGCCTCTGCATTCTTAGATTTGAGTGATAATATAGTCTACTATCGGGCGGCTGGACTAAGTTTAAATTCAGCTAATGAAATCCAAATCAAAAATAAAATCATCGCTAAGGTTTCCCGTCGAGAAGTTGCCACTAAATTTCTTCAACCCGCACCCACAAAAATCATTAAACAATTAGTTGAAAAAGGGTTAATTAGCGAATTACAAGCTAATCTTGCGGAAAAAATTCCTTTAGCTGATGATATTACTATAGAAGCAGATTCAGGTGGACATACAGATAATCGTCCTCTAGTTTGTTTATTACCTTCTATCCTAGAATTAAGAGATGAAATTCAACGCAAATATGGTTATGAAAAACCTGTAAGAATTGGTGTTGCTGGGGGAATTTCTACACCTCAATCAGCATTAGCAGCTTTCATGATGGGTGCAGCATATATTGTTACAGGTTCTATTAATCAATCTTGCCTGGAAGCTGGTACTTCTGCATATACAAAAAAGTTACTAGTAGAAGCAGAAATGACAGATGTAATGATGGCACCGGCGGCAGATATGTTTGAAATGGGAGTAAAACTGCAAGTGCTGAAAAAAGGAACTCTCTTCCCACTTCGCGCTCAAAAACTATGGGAATTATATAAAAACCATAATTCAATCAGCGAAATTCCTCCAGATGAAATAGAAAAGTTAGAAAACCAAATTTTCCGAAAACCAATTACCGAAATTTGGCAAGAAACATCTGCTTATTTATCCCAACGTAACCCCGAAAAATTAAGTAAAGCAGCCAACAATCCGAAACTAAAAATGGCATTAATATTTCGCTGGTATTTAGGACTATCTTCCCGATGGTCAAACAATGGAGAAAAAGGTCGAGAAATTGATTATCAGATTTGGTGTGGCCCAGCTATGGGAAGCTTTAATAATTGGGTACGCGGTTCTTATTTAGCAGATGTTAATAATCGCCGAGTAGTTAATGTTGCCGATGAAATTATGACAGGAGCAGCGTATTTATATCGCATTCAAAACTTAAAAATACAAGGCTTACAAATGCCAGAAGAATTTAGTCAATATCATCCCCAAAGCTTGTAATTACCACCTCAGCACTATAACAACTCTTTCTCTGCGTTCTCTGTGCCTCTGTGGTTAGTTATCAAAATACAATTATGCCCACAACATAAGCAAGTCAAATTAGATTTATATGGAGGTGAGGGATAAATCCCTCACTACCAACAACGGTAATAAATATGGCTATAAATAGAAAATTAGGACAGCTAGAAGAAACAATGGAAATCCTGAATCAACGCGCTAAAACATGGAATTTAGTAACCATTAGCCGGATTCAAGGACATCTTCAAGAAACAGTTCTCAGACAGTCTTTAGATATTATTCAATATCGTCATCCTGCGCTTAATTCTCACATTATTAACTCTAAAAATTCCTACTATTATCAGTCTACAGATACAGGAAAACTTCCTTTAGAAGTTGTTAATATTAGAGAAAGTCAGGAATGGGAAGCAGTCGTAAATGTAGAAATGAATCAGGTAATTGATAGTAGTAAATATCTGCTCAGAGTTGTACTTGTGAAAATAGCAAATCAGCAGAATATCAATTATCTAATTACAACTACACATCATGCTATTACCGACGGTTTATCTAGTATCCAACTGCATTCAGAAATTTTAACATATTGTGAAAAAATCAAAGCTGGTGAGCCGATTCAAGCTATCACTACTTTAGAATCTCTCCCACCTATTGAAAAACTATTACCCACATGGACAAATAGTTTCAAAAGTAAACTAGGTAGAATAGCTTTATTATTAAATATCGCATTTCAAAAATATTGGAATCAACCAAAAGCATTAAGAGTAGAAAAATATGTTCCTATTTCTCAACGCCGTTGTGAAATCATTCATAGACGACTTAGCCAAGAAGCAACCGAACAGTTTGTGCAGCAATGTAGACAAGAAAATACTACAGTACAAAGTGCTTTATGTACGGCACTAATGTTAACAGCTTCCCAGGAAATTATTAAAAACGATGAAAATACTTATCGCGTTAGTTGTTTATCATATCTTGATTTAAGAAGACGGTTGCAATCAGAAATTAGTCGAGAAAATATGACGGTTTTAGCTGCTTCCTTGATAACATTTTATCAAATTAATAATCATACCTCCTTTTGGGAATTAGCGCGAAAGGTAAAACATACGCTTAATAAGAAAATTCACCAAGGGGAAATTTTTCAAATGGTTTTTTTAGCCAAACATCTTATAAATTTTTCTTTGCTATTCCCCAATCAAGTATCTGCTACAGTTTCAGTTTCTAATGTAGGTAAAGTTAATATACCCCATAGATATGGGGAATTAGAACTAGAAGAGATCAGTTTTGTTGGTTCTCATGCTTTATATGCAGGAATGTTTATTGTTCATGCTGCTACTTTTAAGGAAAAAATGACACTCAATTTTGTATTTTCTCACCCTTCTTTGCATCGGCAAACCATAGAAAAGATTGTGGATAATTGTATAAATTGTATTATGAAATTTTCGTCTCATCAATTAATATCTGGAGTAACATAAATGAATAACAATCTTACTAATTTCCTACTTAATAACCAAGATAACGCCACTAAAATTCAAGCTTGGTTAGTTGCAGAAATTTCCTCTTTACTGGGCGTAGACCCAGAAGAAATCAATATTCGTGAACCCTTAGATAGTTACGGTTTAGACTCATCACAAACCATAGTTATCGCCAATAAAGCTGAAAAGCTTTTGGGATTCAAAATATCATTAATTCATCTTTGGTATTATCCCACTATTGAAGAACTTTCTCTCAGATTATCTGAAGAATTAGAAAATTCCCAGTCAGAAATTATCCAGATATAACCTCTACAAATTCTGTTTAATTACTGACAATACAGTTTTTCCTCCTTGATTATTGGGACACTTCGCCAGATTAGGATTGCCTAATTTAGCTAGGTGTCCTCTTTTCTAAAATCTGATTTTTAAACATAGGAAACTTTGTTATGAGCGCAGCAGAAATTTTAGCAAAACTTACTCAACAAGGTGTATTATTTTGGGCAGAAAATAGCAAACTCAATATTCGTTCTCCCAAAGGTGTAATCACTCCAGAAATACAAGTAGAAATATCCACCCATAAAGAAGATATTTTAGCCTTAATTCAGGAAATGACTGTTAATAATAACTATGCCAGTGAACCTTTAATTCAAGGTATTAGTTTACAGACCATTGGTAAATTAATTGGGGGATTTTCTGGAGAAGCATATCAATTGCCAATTATTAACCCTCAATTCATGGCTGAAAATTTGAAAGTTACTTTTAGACCTTTACCTGATTTTTATCAAAATAAAGCTATTATTAGATTTCGCCAAAAATTAATTTTTTATTTGCAAAAGCATGGTGTGAAAGTAATTCCCTGGAGAGAAGCGACAACAGAATTAAAACACACTATTAAAATTCCTCTTGTGAACTGGGATAAATCCTTAAAAATGCACGGAGTTAGAGCCGATATTAATGCTGTAATAGATGTAGAAAGACCAAATTCATGGTTAAGAAAATTAGGAATATTTGTGGCAGAAGGCTGGTATAACTTATCTTATACATGGCTGAAAGAAAAACAACAAATGTCTGTTGTTCAAATTGCTAAATTGAGTAGTTGGGCTGAAGATCACGCCGCTAAATATGTAGAAGATCCGACTAATACACAAGTGGTAATTCTCACTGATATAGATGATGAGTTCGTTAACCCGGTTACGCCTTATTCAGAAAAAATCCGTCTGGGTATTAATACATTAGTAAAAACTTTTTCAGAAATTGTCATTGGTGTATCTGAGGAAAGATTTTCTATTCTTAATATGAATCTTTCTGATTCTATTTTTGATCAAGATGAAATTGAAGATTTTGCTTTAAAATCACTAATTCCGAAAATTTTTGTCCCTATTACTCCTTTATTAATTAGTCGTTTTGAAGTAGGAGAATATAATCCTCACTTATCAAACTACGCTGTGAAATTGGCAAAATTAGGGCAAGACTTAGCATCTACAGGTTTATTTCCGTCTGGCTTTAAGTTAGATGAAGTTATTAAAAGAAAATCCCATCGAGATATTGTTGATGTAATTGTCAATGGTAGAACAGGAGTATCCTATGGTTTTGTTGCTTATGCTGAACCTCCTCATTATGTGGGTAAACAAGAAATCACCAGTGATGAATGGGAAAATTTATCACCTGTGGTGGGATTTAGTAGTTATGAATTGCGCCAAAATGAACAAGGTAGGCGTTATATTAAACTAAATATCAATGGCGAAAATCAATTTAAGCAAATACCGGATATTTGGCTATTGAGTTCTCGTTCTGGTGCAAATAAAACAGATTTAAAGATTGATGCTGATATTCTCAGGATTGGTTTACAAGATAAATTATATTTGCAATTACCATTAGGAAGTGATGCCAAAAAATCAGATATCAAACCTTCCTATGATATTTATGTGATGTTGGCTATTAGTCTGGCGGCGGCTTTATACTCACCAGAATTAATTGCCAATGGTGCGCCAATTGTTCATTTTCATGGCTATCCTGATTTTGCTTGGTTCAGAGAAAATGAATATTGTGTTGGGGTAGATAATCCTTCTGTTCCCTGTGGTACTTATGAATCAGGAGTTTTCAATTTTTTAGGAATTGCTAATTTAGGCAGTCAAATGATCAACAATGTGAATTTAATTAGCTTAGTAGAACCAGATCATGGCACAAATTTTATTGCCAGTGATCTAGAGTATTTAGTTACTAGGTTAAAATCTGGGTGTTTAACTGGGCAAATTCAACTAGGTGGGAAAAATTTTCCGTCTCTTAAAAATCGGTAACAAGATCCCCGACTTCTTGAAGAAGTCGGGGATCTGGGGGATCTGAAATCTGGTAAATAAGCTGGGAATGCTATCTAGAGGCTCTGCCTCTATTGTTATTCAAGGCAGAGCCTTGAGAATTCATTCCCATATAGAGTATGGGAACGAGAAAAAATTTTCTTCTTTCTTCCTGACTCCGTGATCTCCTGACTCGGTGACTCCTGAACTACTATATGCCGGCTGGATAAATGTCCATCTTTGCGCCATGAGGGGAGAATTGTGGCAGGATGGAAAGAAGCCCGTGCAACAACCATTCCGCATGGGAAAATCTAAATAAAATCCTTAGTTTTGCGCCGTCAATGAAATTTTGGCGGAAGGGATTTACTATACTTTGAATGTTAGTGAATTGTGATCGCAAGCCATATATCCTCCCAACCTTGACTATGAAATGAATCCAGAAAACTCAGAAACTTACATAAATCATCCAACTTGGGGTTTACTCTATAGGATCTGTATGGTTGATGAGAACCAGGATCTGTTTACCACACTCTATGCCCAACGTTTATTTTTTCTAGTCACAACTGAACTTAAAGTTCTGAAATTTCAGCCTATTGGCCGGACTGAAGCGAGAATGATGCTGGAAAATCGCTTGCGTACTTTACGCCGCAGTGGCACGTCCCAAGAGTACGAACAGCTTCAAGGTGTTTTCCAACGGACTTTCCAATGAGTAGTTCTATTAGCGATAACGTTACTCAAATTCAGACCTCACTCCCATCTACAGTGAGGTTGATTGCTGTAACAAAAAGAGTATCTACTGACTTGATGCGGGAGGCTTATGCCGTAGGACTTCGTGATTTTGCCGAAAGTCGCATCCAAGAAGCTGCCAGTAAACAAGCCGAGTTACAAGATTTACCGGATATTACCTGGCACTTCATTGGGCATCTACAAACTAATAAGGCTAAAAAAGCCTTAGAATTATTTTCCTGGATTCACTCTGTTGATAGCTTACCCCTCGCACAACGCTTAAATACTCTAGCGCAAGAATTAGATTTATCCCCGAATGTGTGCTTACAAGTCAAAATTCTCCCCGATCCTAACAAATCTGGTTGGATAATACCAGAATTATTGGCGGACTTAGAAGCACTTAACCAATGTCAAAATTTACAAATTCAAGGTTTGATGACAATTCCCCCACTGGGCTTAAAAGATGAGGAAATCTTGTCGGTGTTTCATCGTACTTATGAATTAGCACAAACAATTCAGGGGCAAAACTGGTCAAATATTACAATGCAGCAATTATCAATGGGTATGTCCGGGGATTACCTATTGGCAGTGGCAGCAGGAGCAACCATGGTAAGATTAGGTACAATTTTACTTGGTCAACGATCTTAATTAGGGCTGTGGTGATGGTGATACACAGCATAATTGATCATCATTTGAGAATTTATCTGGTCAGCTATTGATAATTGTTAAAAAATATAATACCCTCGCCAGTATCATTAATCTAAAAAAGGGGTGAGACCACTCTTGCCCTTAATAGTGATTAGGCTATAATCTTAACTCATTGTTACAGATTGGTTAATGTGCAGGCATTACCATCAATATTTGTTGATTACTGATAACTGATACTCAGGTTTAAGGTCAGTAGTACAATTGCTACGTCAAACATCTACTATGATTATAACTCCTGCCTAAAAATTACATAAGAGTAACTTAATAGTCAGGAAAATTAGGGGAATTTTAATCCGGGAGTGTACAACATGAGCAATATATTTTCTAAACTCAGGGACTTTGTTGGCTTAAATGAGCAGGTAGAATACGAATATTACGAAGAAGAAGCTGATACAGCCGATTCCTATCACAATGTCTATCAACAAGAAAATTCCCAACCAGCACCCCAACAGGAAACCACTCCTGCAAATCGTCGCTGGCGGGAAAATCCATCAACAAGTACAGAAGAAGTAGCAGCAACAGTATCCAAACCTATGAGTAATGTTATTGGTATGCCAGGTGCAATTAATGGGATCTCCGAGGTTCTAGTCCTCGAACCTCGCACATTTGAAGAAATGCCCCAAGCAATTCAAGCATTGCGCGAACGCAAATCAGTGGTATTGAACTTGACCATCATGGATCCCGATCAAGCTCAACGTGCTGTTGACTTTGTTGCTGGTGGTACATACGCTTTAGACGGACATCAAGAACGAATTGGTGAAAGCATCTTCTTGTTTACCCCCAGTTGCGTGCAAGTTAGCACTCAGAGCGGTTTAATTCATGAAGCACCTCAACCAGCAGCCCGTCCTGCACGTCCAGCAACCGCCGCAACTGCAACTCCAGCCTGGGGAAATGAACCCACTCGGATGGCACAGTAGGTTTAATTAGTCATTAGTTCATAGTTTTCAATCCCAATTTATGAAGAAGGATGATTAACTATTAATAATTGACCATTAACTAGTGACTAATGAAAATGACTATGAAATTTGGCTTAATTGGCGGTGGGGTAATGGGAGAAGCTCTATTATCCCGCCTTATTGTCCGTGGTATTTATCAAGCATCAGAAATTATTGTCAGTGAACCCCAAGCTGAACGCCGGAGTTATTTAGAAGCACAATATCAAGTAGTTGTCACCACAGATAATAGTTTAGTTTTAGGGGAAGCCAAGGAAGCCATCATGTTGGCGGTTAAACCCCAAATATTTACGGCTGTTACTCAAGAATTAGCAGATATATTACCTCAGCAAAATTTACCCTTAATTATTTCTATACTAGCGGGTATAACTTTAAAACAATTAGAAGCCGCTTTTGTGCAAATGCCTGTAGTTCGTGCTATGCCTAATACTCCGGCGACTGTGGGGGCTGGAGTAACGGCGATTTCTCTCGGTGTTTACACTGATGGCAGTCATAAACAAATAGCAGAGCAGATTTTTACTGCTGTGGGGGAAGTGGTGGAAGTCCCAGAAACGCTAATGGATGCAGTCACAGGATTATCTGGTAGTGGCCCTGCCTATGTGGCATTGATGATTGAAGCCTTAGCTGATGGAGGTGTGGCGGTGGGTTTACCCAGGGCGATCGCTAAACAACTAGCAGTACAAACAGTTTTAGGAACAGCCACACTAATACAAGAAACAAAAATCCACCCCGCCGAACTCAAAGATAGAGTTACCAGTCCTGGTGGTACAACCATTGCCGGTGTCAGCGCCTTAGAAAAAGCCGGTTTTCGTTCTGCTGTCATCGAAGCCGTCAAAGCATCAAAACAACGCGCTCAGGAATTGGGGAAAGGGTGATAGATAGAGGTTGTTTATCTCAATCATCTGTAGACTCCTAACTTATATTCACTATTCATATACTTCACTACGATGAGCGATCACCACAACAAATACCTGCACAACCTCATCTTCTATGGAATAGATTACTCTGTAGTCGCCGATTCGGTAGCGATAGTACCCTGCATAATCTCCCTTGAGAGCTTTGATGTTGGGATGCAACTTAGGGGTTTGCTCTAGCTGCTGGAAACAGCGAGCAATTTTCTTTGCTAGGGCTTTATCAGCATTAACATAAACCTTTTGGGCATCGGGATGGAGAACAACTTCATACATCAGAACGAAGGCTTCTCCAGTTTGTGTAATGGGTTTTAGGAGTTGTTTGATTTTGCTTCACTCGTTCTAGCAATCCAGGAATTGCCAAAAGTTCTTGGGTTGCAGCTTCGCTTTCAGCATTTGCTAAGTAAGTCGCAAAATCAGCAAGGACCTGTAATCTTTCTGGTGATAGTTGCTTGAGTAAGTCATTAAGCTGATTCTGTAACTCTGTCACAGATACTAAAACCTCCGATGATCTATCTGAACCTGGGGAATTATCCATAGTATTCATTTGCTTGCTTCCACTTTCTAAAATTACTTAATTAGCCGTTAGGAAATTTTGCAGTTATTGGATCTGTTGATCACATTTGTTGATATCAAACTTATCAGGAAAAAGTGTAATCACTAATAATCCTCCTTTTTGCGGTCAATAATATCAATTATCAAAAAACCCTGATCTGTTTTTTAAAATAGGTATCCGTGTTATGGAGTTTATCAGAGTTTAATTGGTGTGAGTTACTGACATCTAGCTGCTGTATTACCTCAGAAACTTTATTTTTTTGATTCAATGGCATGGTTTCATAAGCCATCAAAGCTTTTTCTCTAAATTGTACGGTCATTTTACTATCTCCATGTATAGCTGATGAGATTGGTAAACCAGAAATGGCTAAGGAATACCAGGCTCTATTAGGTTAGAGATTTTGGTATTTCTTAGTCATACTTAGAAGCTCTTATATCTTATCCTTTAGCTCCGGCCAAAATTTTCCAATATATTCACAAAGTTCCTCATAGCTTTTGCTTTTGAGGTAAGGCAAGTCATAAGGGTTAATTCCCTGACTCTTAGCATATTCTATAATGATGGCAATGAGACGTTTACAAGCCTTTGTTTCAAATTCAAACTGTGCTATACGTCGAGATTCGGCTTCTGCTTCTTCCTTTTCTTTTTGTATTTGGCGACTAAGTTGAATTGTCTCCTTAAACTTAGTAAGGAATGAAATTGGATCTTCCATTTCCAGGAGATTAGACAACCATCGCAGGATATCTAGTTGTAACTGATGTTCATTTGAGTTATGATCGTTGAAGCTAGTAGTCATAATCATTTTTCCTTTTTTTTGATTAATGGTCTAAATTCAGTCAGCCAGACCGTTAACGGCTAACCAAGCTACAAAATTCTGAAAATTACAAGAAGACGCTATCTGGAGTACCAGTCCAGGTGGCGTTTTTTTCGTCGTTTTGCATCTTAGCTTCAGATATCCTAGCAACACTTGCCAAGGTTGTCAAGCAGTATTGACATACTTCATTTATCAAAGTATGATGATACTGCAAATAAAGCTAGAATTTATGTCTAATCCTATTGTTCGACTTGAAAATTTAGTACATATATATCAAGGAGTTACTCTCACACGATATGAAAATGAACTTGGTTCACAAAAACAAATTATTAACTCCCGAAATCTTGAGCAAATATATATAAGTGGTGAATTAAGCACTTCTCAACTTGATTCTTCCAATCTGTCTAAGTATAGATTGCAGACTGATGATGTAGTTATTACAATTCGAGGAACTCCCCTGAAAGCATCATTGGTGACAGATGAAGTAAAAGGTAGCTTGCCACATCAAAACTTGGCAGTTTTACGGGTAAAGGTAGAAAATCTTAATCCAATATTTTTAGCTGTGTTGATGCGTTCAAAATGGTTAGAAAAACAAATTAGCACCTTATATAGTCAATCTATCGGAACTCAGTTGTTAAAAATTTCACAGTTGCGAGAGTTGGAAATACCCTTACCTAGTTTAGATAGACAAAACCAATTAGCTCAACTCTTTTTAGCTGCTGAACAATATACTCAAATTACATTAGAAATACTCGAACAACGGAATCGTTTAACTCAAATAGCTTTATGTCAAATTTTAGAAGGAGTACAATGATAACTTTAAAGGATTTAGTACAAAGGCTTTGGAGCGCGGCTGAGATTCTACGTGGTCATTTTCCTGCCAGCGATTATAATAAATATCTACTTAGGCTATTGCTTCTAAAACATTTATCTGATGTTTTTGATGAAAACAATAACTTGAGTTTATTTGTAGTAACTGATAGTTGTCATTGGAGTTACTTACATAGTGTTAATCAAGGTATTGGTAAAGCACTTAATATAGCATCTCGAGAAATTGAATATCATAATCCAAGTTTGGATAAAATTTTTACAAGTATTGACTTTGAAAATAAGTATCATAGTCTTGGTTCTACACAATATGAAATTATACTGCAACAATTAATTCAGCATTTCTCTTATCTAAATCTTGGTTATAGTAACCTTGCAGAACCAGATATATTAGGAAAGGCTTGCGAATATCTAATTGAAAAATTTGCAGGTGATTCTGGAAAAGATTCAGCAGAGTTTTATACTCCAAATAAGATAGCAGAATTGTTAGTTAATCTCTTAGGATTAGAAAAAGGGATGACAATTTGTGATCCTGTCTGTGGATTTGGTGGATTTCTTACGGGTTATGTCAACTATATAAAACAGCGAGGGTTAAATATAGAAGATATATCTTTTTATGGACAAGAGAGAAACTTAGAAACTTGGGTAATTGCTAAAATTAATTTACTATTCCATAACATCTTTAATTGCGATATTCGATGGGGAGATACAATTCGCAATCCTCAATTATTAAATAATAAAAAATTAATGCTTTTTGATAGAGTAATTGCTAACCCACCATTTTGTATTAGTCATTGGGGTGATGACATGGAAAAATTTGATTCTTACTATCGTTTTAGATATGGAATACCACCTAAAAATAATGGAGATTTTGCCTTTATTCAGCATATATTAGCTACATTAAAAAATACTGGTAAAGCAGCAATAATAGTAGCAAGTGGTGTATTATTCCGTGATGGTAAAGAAGGTTCAATTCGCCAAAGGATTCTTGAAGAAGATTTAATTGAAGCAGTAATTTGTCTTGCGCCTAATTTATTTTATCATACTGCTATTTTGACTAATATTCTAATTTTTAATCGAAATAAACCAGAAAAACGCAAGAATAAAGTGTTATTCATTGATGCTAGTAGTAAATATCAAAAAATTGGGCGACAAAATCATTTACAATCAGAACATATTAACGAAATTGTCAATATTTACCACTCTTTTACTGATCAAGAAGGGTATAGTAAAGTCGCATCCCTTGAAGAGATAGCACAAAATGACTATATTCTCAACATTAACAGATATGTGCTGCCTCCCAAAACCGAAAATGAAAAAATTGATATTGAGGCAGAAATTATTAAGCTGCGGGAATTAGAAGTTGAACGTGCTAAAGCAGAAAATGATATGAATAGATACCTAAGTGAATTGGGGGTAAAATTATGAGCTACAATAACCACAACTACCGGGACAAAAATTCACTGCAAAATTTCAGAAACAATAAAATAATTCACAAAAAAACCCAACTAATAAGTTGGGGCATTTCCGACTAAATAATGAAAAATTATTTTTTAAGGTGGTTTTTTATTTAGCACTCATTACCCTTTCTAAAGGGTTAGATATGTATTGAAATGTTGGTTCAGAATTCCAAGGACCGCGTTGATCTTTACCATCTCCGTTTGTTGATAAATTATAGTAAAGAGCGACAGTTTCATCGGGTTGGATACTACCAAAAAGAGGTTCAGTTAACTTACCTAGAGAATCCAAAGCTTTCATAAACATCCGAGTATGAGCAATTTCTCGCGTTAACAGATATACTAAAGTTTGTTTAGTTCCTTCATCTGTTGCTAGTTTAATCAATGCTTCATAAGTTTGTCTAGCACCAGCTTCGGCGGCAATATTTGCCCGTAAATCACGGACAACATCACCACCTTCATTCAAATAACTTGCAGTCCAAGTATTTCCCTGACTATCTAAAAAATGAGGGCCAACACCCCGAATGGCAAATAGGGTACTTTTATATGCTTCCGTTTGATCTGTGTTTTTAGTGTGCATTTCAATGAGTTTACCAACCATTTCTAAGTGGCCAAACTCCTCGATAGCAATATCTTGAAGCATATCCTTAATACCAGCATTTTCTACATGAAAAGACTGTACCCAATATTGTAAAGCAGCAGAGAGTTCACCAGTTGCACCGCCAAATTGTTCTAGAAGCCACTGGGCAAAATGGGGATTTGGTTCATCAACTTTGACGACATGAATTGATTCTTTTTTATGAAAAAACATAATTTTAGTTCCTGCAAACTTCAACTCAAAAAACCAAAATTTATTTCTAATCCTTAGGAAGTTATACTCGACTACTTCTTTGCCATAATCCCCATAAATAAATGGCAATAATTGCGCCAATAACTGCTACTATCACCCCAGGAATACTCAAGGATGCAGATGCAAGTTGTAAAGTTCCGGTGCGGATGAGAGTAAATAAAGTACCACCGATAAAAGCGCCAACAATACCCAATATCATGGTAGATATCATTCCTCCACCTTGATAACCAGGATAGATAGATTTGGCAATTACACCAGCTAATAGTCCTAAAATTATCCAAGTAATAATATTCATGGATTTATTGCCTCAAAAATTCAACTCATGCAATGTCAAATTTATCAAAGCTAAATGTTATTTATTTCTATCTAATGACATAAACTATATAAGTCAAAAGGTATGTAGTTAAATTTTTGAATAAATGCAAACTACATACCAATTTAATACTGCTCCGGCTGATAAAATTTAGGTTGGGTTGAGTGACAGCGAAACCCAACAAGATCCTTAATAATGTTAGGTTTCCTAGTGTCAACCCAACCTACCATATAACGATTTTTTAGTCTTAACCGAGTAGTATTGTATAGCAATCCTAATTAAATAGCACGAGAGAATTTTGTCTCTCTAGTTCTTGTATGAGTATCGAAGATAACGGCAATATTTCTTACCAGTAATCTACCAATATCAGTAATGTGGATTTCATCAGCAAATACATTCACTAATCCATCATTTTGTAGAGGTTGTAATTCTTGGAGTTCATAGCTGAAATATTGATCAAAATTGATATGATATTTCTGCTCAATCTCTGACTTATTTAGTCGAAAATGAGACATAATTGACATAATTACGTCTCTTCTAATAATGTCATCGTGAGTGAGTTTAATACCTTTACTGGTAGGAATCACACCTGCTGCTACCGCTTTGTAATAATCCTTTAATTCCTTATGATTTTGGGCATAGGCATCTTCTAACATACTAATAGATGTAGCACCAAAACCAAACAATTCTGTTTCTGCGTGGGTCGTATAACCTTGGAAATTACGTTTTAGTGTACCATGACGTTGAGCGATCGCTAATTCATTGTTATTTTTAGCAAAATGATCCATCCCAATAAATAGATACTCGTTAGTAGTTAATTCCTCAATCGTCATTTTGAGAATATCCAACTTTTCTCGCGCTCCTGGTAATGCAGTTTGGGGAATCATTTTTTGTGTAGGTTTAATCCAAGGCACATAGGCAAAATTAAACACGACAATTCTATCAGCATCTAAAGTCATTGTCTTGTGTAATGTTTCCCGAAAAGTATCAAGAGTTTGATAGGGTAAACCATAAATTAAGTCTACATTCACACTATCAAATTCAGCCTCCTTAATCCAACCCATCACATCAAACAGTAGTGCTTCTGGTTGAATTCGATTCACTGCTTTTTGTACTTCTGGGTTAAAATCTTGAATCCCAAAACTAATCCGATTAAAACCAATATCCCTCAAAAATAAGATATAATCTCTATTTACATAGCGGGGATTAATTTCAATAGATACTTCTGCGTCTGAAGCAATTTGGAAATTACGGGTAATATTTTCCCACAGAAATTCTACTTGATTAAGCTCCAAATAATTCGGTGTACCTCCACCCCAATGAATTTGAAGTACCTTTCTATCACGGTCAATTAAGGCTGAAGTATTTTTGATTTCCTGTTCTAAGTGTTCTAGATACGGTATAGCCATATTCTTGTTATTAGTAATTACCGTGTTACAACCGCAAAAATAGCAAGAACTTTGGCAAAAAGGAATATGGAAATACAAAGATAGGGGAGTTTCTCTTTGATTGGAAGCAGTAATTGCAGCTTGGAAATCCGTTGCAGTGAAATTTTCAGTTAATTCTGTTGCTGGTGGGTAACTAGTGTATCTGGGAGCGCGAGTATCATACTTTTGAATGAGATCAAAATCAAACTTAACACCAGGTAATAGAAAAACCATCAAAGCCTCCAATAGATGTGAGTATATGTCCTTGTAGGGGCGAAGCATTCGGGCGATAAACTATGACTAAAATTATTAACTTTCAATCCAAATGCTTCACCCCTATGATTTGGGAATAATTACAATTAATTTTCCCAAGTTAATGTTGTAATTTAGGATTTAGCAAATAGAATATATAAATCCCCGACTTCTTCTATTGATTGTGTCCATAAATGATAAATTGATTACAGAAGTCGGGGATCTGATTGCCTCACCTGAGTTCTTTCTTCTTTTAACGAACCGCAGAGGCGCAGAGAGCGCGAAGGAAGATAGGAAACAGGTGTTTGTGTCTTGTTTGAGATTTTTATATAATTCATCATTGCTAAGGTTAATTGAGTGATGAATTATATTTTTGTAAATTGTGCAGAGACTTAAACTAAATCATTGTAAGTGGCGCGACCCATGGCTTGTATTAAAATGCCTTCTAACTCTTGAAGTATCTGCATATTGAGTTTGAAAGCATGGTTAGCTTCTGCTACAATTTTGTCAGTCGTTGTATCATCAATTGGAACTTTATCTAATGCTTGACGATACTTTTCTTTAAAAGCCTGTTTATCTGGAATTTGCTGGAAATTGTAAAAGGAAGTTCCTTCATATCCAGAAAGTTTTAATGCTGACTGAGCAATTTTTTGTAGCATTTGTCCACCGGAAAGATCACCCAAATAACGAGTATAGGAATGAGCTAACAATAGTGTGGGTTCATGGGCAGAAATTTGTTGAATCCGGGCAATATAAGCTTGAGCAGCAGGTGAAGGTGTAATGCGCTTCTGCCATTGATTCCCATAATAAAATAACATATCTTGTTCTAGGAAAGATTGGCGATTTAGTTCAGGAAAATAAATCAAACTAATGACAGGATGCTGTTTATGTTTTTCAATTGCTGCTTCTAGTTCACTATAAACAAAATAGAAATTCCTCAACAATTGAATAAAACAATCTTTATCTACAACTCCTTTGACAAAACACTTCATAAAGCCCATATTTTCTGAATCTGTATGTGCTTGTTGTGTTCCCATACGCAGTTTCATTGCCAAATTATTACTCATGTTTACTTCCTTATTGTTTACAGATTACATTTCTCCAAATTCACCGACTTGTTTATCAATCCTCAGCCGATATAATCAAAGAAAAATGCTATTCTAGTTACATAACTTTTGCAGCGCGTAATTTATCCAGCACAAATTAATACCAACGCACATTCGGGCTATTTTTATGACTCCCATAATTATTTAACTATTATTCTTTGTATAACTATAGGGATATTCATATTTATTTATGGTTTCATAAATACATTTGGTTAGTAAATAGGTATTTTGACTTGCGAAAATTTCAGATAATTCAGTAATTTTGTAAGAATTAGTTTCAATAATTTAACTGATGACTAATAACAAATATTTATGCTTATATAATTTTAAGGCAGACAATGGCAAAGGGAATACTTATGGTTAAGTCGTTGGATAAACCACCAGTTGAGTTACAGAAATCAGGTGTCAAAGTACCAGTTCAAGAAACATTATTAACACCCCGTTTTTATACCACTGATTTTGATACAGTGGCAAAAATGGATATTTCTGGGTATGAAACTGAATTAAGGGCGATAATTGACGAACTCAAGGCTGATTATAACCGTCATCACTTTGTGCGAGATGATGAATTTAAGCAAGGTTGGGATCACATTGTTGGTGAAAAACGACTTGCTTTTATTGACTTTCTAGAACGTTCTTGTACCTCGGAATTTTCTGGGTTTTTACTGTTTAAAGAATTATCTCGTCGTCTTAAAGATAGTAACCCTTTGCTATCGGAAGCATTTGGTTATTTAGCACGAGATGAAGCCCGTCATGCGGGATTTTTAAATAAGTCAATGGCAGATTTTAACCTTTCCCTTGACTTGAGTTATTTGACTAAAAATCGTACCTATACATTTTTCCCCATTGAGTGGGTTATTTACACAGTTTACCTATCAGAAAAAATAGGTTATTGGCGTTACATTTTAGTATTTCGCCATATCGAAAAACATCCAGAATTCCAGTTTTATCCATTATTTAGGAAGTTTGAAAGCTGGTGTCAAGATGAGAATAGACACGGTGATTTTTTCAAAGCTTTGTTACGTTCTCAACCCCAGTTATGGAATAATTGGAAATCTCGGTTATGGGTGCGGTTTTTCCTCTTAACTGTATTTGCTACTCACACCATGACAGTATTTGAACGGGGAAATTTCTATGAAATACTAGGTATTCATCCCCGCAAATACAATACTCAGGTAATTGAGGAAACTAACAAAACCTCAGCGAGAGCATTTCCTTTGATTTTAGATACCAATCATCCCTATTTCTTCTGGTATTTAGAACAATGTGCAGTCTATAATCAGAAAATAATTGATCTCAATAAAGTCAATGATTGGGGAATTGTGAAATTTTTGCAAAAAATCCCCTTAACCTTCATGATTTTTTGGTATATGTTCAAGCTGTTTCTGATTAAGCCCATAGACACAGAATCAACTCGTAAACAAGTTTGTTAAGTGACAGGTGACAGTTAAGAGAGAATAGGTAATAGGAAATTATTATTTACCAATTACCAATTACCTTATTTTTTACTCTTTAATTGAAACGGGGTGTATTTTCCTCCCAAAGCTTCAACAATAGCGCGGGTATTGGCTACCATCATCTTTATATAAGTATCACCATTACTGCCTTTTACCCCAATGGAATCAGAATAAAGAGAAGTTGGTGCTAATTTTACCCCTGCTTCTTCGGCGACTGTTTTAATTAAAGCTGGGTTAATTGTCGTTTCAGCAAATATGGCAGGAACACCTATTTTTTTAATTGATTCAACTAATTTTTGCACTGTTTGGGCGCTTGGTTGTTCTTCCGTACTAATACCAATCAAAGTTCCAGCAATGGCAATTTTATAAGCATTTCCATAATATTGAAAAGCATCATGGGTAGTGATTAATTTCCTTTTATCTGGAGGAATAGTTTGGATTTGCTGACTAATCCAAATATGTAACTGCTGCAATTCATCTATTAGCTTGTCGGCATTGTTGGTAAATTTTTCTTTATCCTCTGGTGACAATTCAATTAAACTGTCTCGAATGGCTTTCACCATAGCTATAACATTTTCTGCACTGCCCCAAACATGAGGATCTGGGACAATTTGCCCTTTACCTTTATCTAATTTTAAGGATTTAACAACTTCCCCCACAGGGATTTTTTTGACTTTCCCTCCAGCAGCATTCATTAACTTAATCAGTCCCGGTTCTAAATTGTAACCGTTATACAAAATCAAGTTAGCTTTTTCCAAAACTCGACTATCTGCGGGTACAGGTTCATACATATGAGGATCTGCACCTGGTTTGAGAATACCCGTAATTTGTACTTCTTCCCCGCCAATTTCTTCAGCTAAATCAGCAATAATGGTACTTGTTGCTATGACCTGGGGCTGAGTATTTGTCTGTGGTTGGGAGTTGGAAGTACAACCCATTACAGACAAAGATAACAACATTCCTAGACAAAGGGAATTAAGTATTAGTTTCATCTATCTCAGTAATTACTTCTAATTATATATATTTTCATATTTCTCTCATTTTTATAGTAAACTCAAAAGTAAGTATTTTAATTAAGGTTATGCAAAACGTTTCTTTTTACCAAAAATTTAGCCTATCTCCCAAGAATCAAGTAGATATGTCTACACAAGCTACTAAACCCATTGATATGAATTCCTTAACAAGTATTAATATTACTCATGTAGGTGTAAATTACCGCGCACAAGAAGCATTAAGAGATATTAACTGTATAATTAAGCCAGGAAGAATAACAGGAATTTTTGGACCTAACGGTGCGGGTAAAAGTACATTAATGAAAGCCATTTTGGGATTAGTTTCCATGAGCAGTGGTCAAGTTTTATACAAAAATCAGCCTTTAATGCAGCAACTAGAAAAAGTTGCCTATGTGCCACAACGTAGCCAAATTGATTGGAATTATCCCGCTACCGTGTGGGATGTTGTGATGATGGGGCGTGTCAAAAAAACAGGTTGGTTACGTAGTTTCTCCACAGTCAGCCGCCAAATTGCTAAACAAGCATTAGAAAGAGTGGGAATAGGAGAATTAAAAAATCGTCCCATTGGTGAACTTTCAGGAGGACAACAACAACGGGTATTTTTAGCGAGGGCGTTAACTCAAGAAGCGGAAATATTTTGTTTTGATGAACCTTTTGTTGGCATAGATCAAAAAACCCAAGCTATTATATTTGAAGTCTTTCAAGAACTAGCAAAAAACAATAAAATCGTCTTAGTAGTTAATCATGATTTAGGGGAATCTATCACCCATTTTGATGATTTAATTTTACTAAACTGTGAATTAATCGCCACAGGTTCACGCCAACAAGTTTTAACAGAAGAAAACTTAAATCGTGCTTATAGTGGCAAAGTTATGTATTTTTCTGATGCAGCATAATAACGGCTAATACCAAATTAAAATGAAGGTGCATAGAATAAAAATTCAAGAATAATTGAACGCAGATAAACGCAGATAAACGCGGATGAATTAATAGATTTTATAATTCAATACAATTCAGTTAAGAATCTCTTCTTCTCTTGTATCTGTGTCCTCTGTGCCTCTGTGGTTCGTTTTAAACTTCTTTTATAATTCTGTGCAGCATCACATAAAATTGGTATTTTCTTCCTCTCTTCCTTCGTGTCCTTCGCTCCTTCGTGGTTCATTTTCATCTATGTTTCAAGCACTAATAGAACCGTTGCAATATGGCTTTATGCAACGTTCATTAATCATTGCCATATTAGTAGGATTATTGTGTGCCATTGTTGGTAGTTATTTAATGGTACAACGCCTGGCATTGCTGGGTGATGCTATTAGTCATTCAGTATTACCAGGACTAGCGATCGCCTTTATGATCGGTGCTAATATCTTTGTAGGGGCGTTTATTGCCGGGGTTTTGAGTACAATGGCGATCGCCGTAATTAAAACCCGATCTCCCATTAAAGAAGATGCAGCAATGGGAATAGTTTTTTCTGCCTTTTTTGCCCTGGGTGTCACCTTAATTACCGTCATTCAAAAAGATAATAAAATTGACTTGAATCATTTTCTTTTTGGTAATATTTTGGGCGTAACTGGGGACGAAGTAAAAGATACAGCTATTATTTCCGCCATTGTTTTAATAGTGATTTTCTTATTATATAAAGAACTCTTATTTTACACCTTTGATCCTTTAGGCGCGCAAGCTGCTGGTTTACCAGTTAATCGTTTAAACTTTGGTTTAATGTTGTTAATTGCTTTAACAATTGTTGCCAGTATGAAAGCTGTCGGAGTAATTTTAGTATTATCACTTTTAATTACTCCAGGGGCAACTGCTTATTTATTGGTAAAACGTTTACATGAAGTGATGATTTTAGGGGCAGTAATTGGGGTAATTTCTAGTATTAGCGGAATGTATCTCAGCTACTTTTATAATTTACCCTCTGGACCAGCGATTGTGTTAGTGGTTTCGGGTTTATTTACTTTGGCTTTGTTGTTTAGTCCTCGACATGGAATTTTGATATCTAGGAGAATGTTTTGAAATTCAAATTTACAGTAATTTATGATTTCTTAAATAAACTTAACCTAAATCAATTCATGTATTGTGTAAAATAATCCTCAAGCAATTACTTTAAATTCAATTTTAACCATGAGTCAGAATAAACTAAACCCAAGACAGTCTTTAAATAAGTCATTTCTCAGGCTTAGTGCAATTAGAAACGAATTTGATAGATTTAAAACTAATCTCATGACATTGATCCAACAAATTGATCAAAATGAAAATGAGGAATTTCATAAAAATATTGTTGCTGATTTTTTGAAAAATACTTAACTTTGCTTATAGTGGCAAAGTTATGTATTTTTCTGATGCAGCATAATAACGGCTAATACCAAATTAAAATGAAGGTGCATAGAATAAAAATTCAAGAATAATTGAACGCAGATAAACGCAGATAAACGCG
>OGVQ01000013.1_pt1 | contig 59580 bp, 61 predicted proteins | sample 1575801 | NCBI WGS metagenome assembly OGVQ01 (sample SAMN07581550, study PRJEB24739) | freshwater metagenome | place: Singapore | collected 2015-04 | reverse complement strand
TGTCTTTATTCCTAAGCGGCGGAAAAAAGTCCTGGTAGGTGCTGTTGCAGAGAGGTTGCAGCAAATTATTTGCGAGTTGGTTGTAGAGAATAGGTGGAAGATTATTGCTATGGAGATTATGCCGGATCATGTCCATCTGTTTTTAAACGTGAAGCCAACCGATGATCCGTCTAGCATTATGAGGAAAATTAAAGGCAGGGCTTCTCATCATCTTAGGAAAGAATTTCCCGAACTTTTAAAAATACCTACGTTGTGGACACCAAGCTATTTTGTAAGCACTGCTGGAAATATTTGCACAGAAACGGTTAAGAAATATATTGAGCAGCAACGCGATTAACGTCAATGCAGGATAAATCCTGCAACTAGCATTCATCCCTTGTCTAAAGCACAGATGTGACTTCCTGAGTCAGTCACATCTTCAAGGGTTTTCGGCATTTTTCTTATAAGGCAGGAGCCAAAGGGCAGGAGGAAAAGTCAAAGTTTGATTTTATTTTGCTCACTTATTTAAATCCCCAACTTATTAAAGAAATTGGGGATCTTTTTCATCAAAACTAATTCAATATCTACCAAACTGCTTTACCTTTTTTATAAATCTTACCCGTAAAAGGCTGCACCCCAATTACAGGATAGGCATCATTCGCAGGAGTGAAAATCCGCATAAAGGCTTCAGAAATAAATTGAGCCATATTAGCAAAGCTTTTGGAGATAGCCATAATATTAATCCCCTTTTTTTTGTGTCTTTTAATTGGTGATATTCATACTCTAATCTCATTAGAATCTATTTACTCATATTCTCTACATATCTACACTAAATAAAATATTTTTTCAGATAACTTTGCAATACTTTATAATCGTGAGGTGCTTAACTTTTTTCTTTAATTCTAATTGTAACTGAAAATTCATGATCTGATATTTATAGAGGAAAATCATCATTACTTACTATTAAGAAATGTAAAGTAATTACAAAATCAGAGTTCAATATCCTTTTACATATAGGCTTTTGGGGAATTTGCCACTATTTTTTAATTAGGGCTTGACATTAGTTATGGTGAATATTACCATAAATGTACAAAGCATTCGTGGTAGGGGAGTTTCTGATGACAACGTTCCCAGAAATAGACTATAAAATCAAAAGTAATCAAAATCCCGAACTAAATCTTAGTTCAGAGGACTACAGCTTGCTAACAGACCTTTATCAGCTAACAATGACAGCTTGTTATGTCGGTGAAGGCATAGAAAATAAAATTGCCAGTTTTGAATTATTTGTCAGACGCTTACCCGATGGTTTTGGGTATTTAATAGCCATGGGTTTAGCGCAAGCTTTGGAATATTTGACTAAATTCCGATTTAATGACTTGCAAATTGCCGCTTTGCAGAAAACGGGAATTTTTAGTCATGCACCGGAGCGCTTTTGGCAACTTTTAAGAGGGGGTTGTTTTACTGGAGATGTGTGGGCAGTTCCCGAAGGGACAGCAGTATTTGCCAATGAACCCCTATTGCGGGTAGAAGCGCCTTTATGGCAAGCGCAAATAGTAGAAACATATCTTTTAAATACTCTGAATTATCAAACTTTAATTGCCACTAAAGCCGCAAGATTACGGGATGTAGTCGGAGAAAAAGCCACACTTTTAGAATTTGGTACACGCAGGGCTTTTAGTCCCCAAGCCTCACTATGGGCGGCACGGGCGGCCTTAGCAGGTGGTTTAGATGCCACTTCCAATGTGTTAGCGGCGCTACAACTAGGACAAAAACCGAGTGGTACAATGGCGCACGCTTTAGTTATGGCCTTATCAGCGCTAGAAGGGAGTGAAGAAAAAGCTTTCACAGCATTTCATCAATATTTTCCCGGTGCGCCATTATTAATTGATACTTATGACACCGTTGCGGCGGCGGAGAAATTAGCAGAAAAAGTCAATACTGGCAAAATGGAATTATCTGGAGTCAGATTAGATTCTGGAGATTTAGTTAGTTTATCAAAACAAGTGCGATCGCTCTTACCGAATATCTCAATATTCGCTAGTGGTGATTTAGACGAATGGGAAATTAGCCGACTTAAACAAGAAGGAGCAGAAATTGATAGTTATGGACTAGGGACAAAATTAGTTACAGGTTCACCAGTCAATGGAGTTTATAAACTTGTAGACATTGAAGAAATTCCCGTCATGAAAGAATCAAGTGGTAAATTCACTTATCCAGGTAAAAAACAAATTTTTCGATCCTTCTTAGATGGTAAAATACATAAAGATAGATTAGGCTTAATAGAAGAAAGGTCTGACCATGAAAAATCTTTATTACAGTTAGTAATCAAAGCAGGTAAACAATTACAAAAACCAGAAACTTTAACAATCATTCGTCAACGAACCGCAGCATCAGTTGCTAGTTTACCAGCAGAAACAAGAAGATTAGAAAATCCCACTTCCGTCAAAATTGAAATATCAGAACCATTACAAAAATTGACAAACAAAACGAAAAGAAGAGATAAATTAATATAATTTCTCTTACCTCTGCGCCCTCTGCGTCTCTGCGGTTCGTTTAAATTACTCTAAAAATTGCAAAAAAGCAGAATCAAAAATCATGAAAATAGCCTTATTTGGTACAAGTGCCGATCCACCAACTGCGGGACATTTAATAATTCTCAAGTGGCTATCTAAACATTATGATTGGGTAGCTGTATGGGCGGCAGATAATCCTTTGAAGTCTCAACAAACCCCTTTACCACATAGGGCAGCAATGTTAGAACTGTTAATTAAAGACATCAACGTTGCTAACCAAAATATTGCCTTAGAACAGGATTTAAGTAGCTGGAAAACCCTAGAAACTGTAGGTAAAGCAAAATTAAAATGGGGAGAAAATGTTGAATATACCTTAGTAATTGGCGCTGATTTAATTAATCAATTGCGGCGCTGGTATCATGTTGAAGATTTATTACAACAAGTGCAATTACTGGTAATTCCCAGACCAGGATATGTAATAGATAATTCTAGTTTAGAGAAGGTTAAACAAATAGGAGGAAAAATTCAAATTGCAAATTTAATTGGTTTAGATGTTTCCTCTACAGCTTTTCGTGAACAAGGAGATATTAATACTCTCACACCTCCCGTCATTGCCTATATTCATCAACAGCATTTGTACGAATGCCAATACGTAACCAAAAAAAGATTTTAACCTCGACAAATCAACAACCTTTAGCTGACTTTAAAGTTGGTGTTGATAATGTGATTTTTTCTGTAGATACTGCCCAAAATCGGCTATTAGTTCTCTTAGTCATGCGACAGCAAGAACCATTTTTAAACTCTTGGAGTCTTCCCGGTACGTTAGTCCGTAAAGGAGAATCATTAGAAGATGCTGCCTATCGCATTATGGCTGAGAAAATAAAGGTAAATAATCTTTATTTAGAACAACTTTATACTTTTGGCGGTCCCAACCGTGACCCCAGAGAACAAATTGATAGCTATGGAGTTCGTTATTTATCAGTTAGTTATTTTGCCTTAGTTCGATTTGAAGAAGCAGAATTAATTGCTGATAAAGTCGCGGGTATTGCTTGGTATCCCGTCAAACAATTGCCCCAATTAGCATTTGACCATAATGAAGTTATTACCTATGGACATAGAAGATTAAAAAACAAATTAGAATATAGTCCCATCTCTTTTGAAGTGTTACCAGAAACTTTTACCCTAAACGATTTATATCAACTATATACCACCGTTTTAGGCGAAAACTTTGCAGATTATTCTAACTTTCGAGCGCGGTTACTAAAATTGGGGTTTTTATCCGATACTGGAATTAAAGTATCAAGAGGTGCAGGTCGTCCTGCAAGTTTATACAGGTTTGATAAGGAAGCTTTTGCACCATTTAAAGATAAACCCTTAGTGTTTATTTGAAGAAGAAAGAAGGCAAGAGTAAGAGGAATTTAAGATATTATATTACGTTAAAAGAGGAAGTTAAAATGGCGGAAATAAATGATTTTAAAGATTTACTTATTTGGCAGAAAGGTATAGATATACCTGAAAAATGCTATTTTTTGACTAAAAACTTTCCTAAAGAAGAAATTTATGGTATGGTTCAACAAATTAGAAGATCATCTGTTTCTATTCCTGCTAATATTGCAGAGGGTTATGGAAGAAGATCGTCTAGAGATTACGCGAGATTTTTAAATATAAGTCAAGGTTCAACTAATGAGTTGGAAACGCATCTTATTTTATCAGAAAGAATCGGATTATGTACTTTAAATGAAATTGATTTGATTATTAAATTGCTTCACGAAGAAACTCGAATGATTATTGCTCTTATCAAAAAATTAGAGTTATAAACGATTGTACCACTCACCTCTTAGCTCTTGCCTCTTGCTCCTTAGCTATTCCCTTTTTTATGATCATGAAAATTGCGATCGCTCAAATTAATCCTATTATTGGTGACTTATCTGGGAATGCCCAAAAAATTCTGGAAATGTCACAACAAGCAGCATCAGAAAATACCCGGTTATTATTAACACCTGAATTATCTATTTGTGGTTATCCACCTAGAGATTTATTACTTAATCCTAGTTTTGTCGAAGTAATGGATCAGACATTGCAAAAATTAGCTAAAGATTTACCTGCAAATTTGGCTGTATTGGTGGGAACTGTGGTTAAAAATTCCCAAGCACATATTATGGGTGAGAAAAATTTATTTAATAGCATTGCTTTACTAGAAAATGGAAAAGTTCAGCAATTTTTCCATAAAAGACTATTACCTACTTACGATGTTTTTGATGAAAACCGTTATTTTGAACCAGGACTACAGGCAAATTATTTTAAATTAGATGATCTCAATATTGGTGTGACAATTTGCGAAGATTTATGGAATGATGAAGAATTTTGGGGTAAACGGAGTTACGCAGTTAATCCGATTGCTGATTTAGCAAATTTAGGGGTAGATTTAATTGTGAATTTATCTGCTTCACCCTATACCGTTGGTAAACAACATCTACGAGAAGCGATGTTAAAACATAGTGCAGTTAATTTTCAACAACCAATTATTTATACTAACCAAGTTGGCGGAAATGATGATTTAATTTTTGATGGTCGCAGCTTTGCTTTAAATAAACAAGGGGAAATTGTTGGTCGTACTAAGGGGTTTATATCTGATTTTTTGACCATTGAATTTAATAGTAATCAACAAGATTTAGAATTAAGTAATATTTCACCTATTGATGAATGTGAAGATGAGGAAATTTGGAATGCTTTAGTTTTAGGAGTTAAAGATTATGTGGGTAAATGTCGTTTTTCTAAAGTATTATTAGGTTTAAGTGGAGGAGTTGATTCTGCTTTAGTGGCGGCCATTGCTACTGCGGCATTAGGGAAAGAAAATGTCATGGGTGTATTAATGCCTTCTCCCTATAGTTCAGAACATTCTATTAGTGATGCTTTAGCATTAGCAGAAAATTTAGATATTAAAACCCAGATTTTACCTATTGGGGAATTAATGCAAAGTTTTGATAAGTCCCTAGATGATTTATTTGCTGGAACAGAATTTGGAATTGCGGAGGAAAATCTCCAATCTCGCATTCGTGGTAATTTATTAATGGCAATTTCTAATAAATTCGGTTATCTGCTTTTATCTACTGGCAATAAATCAGAAGTTGCTGTTGGTTATTGCACTCTTTATGGTGATATGAATGGCGGTTTATCAGTTATTGCTGATGTTCCTAAAACCCGCGTTTATTCCCTTTGCAAATGGTTAAATTCTCATCATCAAAAAGAAGTTATTCCCGCAAATATTCTCACCAAAGCACCCAGCGCGGAACTTAAACCGGGTCAAGTTGACCAAGATTCCCTTCCACCTTATGAAATTTTAGATGATATTCTCGACCGTTTAATTCATCAACATCAATCAGCAGCAGCAATTATTACCGCAGGTCATGAACCGGCAATTGTGGATAGGGTATTACAATTATTATCCCGTGCGGAATTTAAACGCCGACAAGCTGCACCGGGATTAAAAATCACCGACCGCGCTTTTGGGACTGGTTGGAGAATGCCTATCGCTAGTAGCTGGTCAGCGTTGAGGAATATATCTATGTAAAGCAGTAGCGAGAGGTAAAAATCCCCATTTTGGCAAATATTTGGCTAAATTAGAAAAATTATTTAGCTGTGGCTGGGTTGATGAGTAATGCCGATGGTTATGAGGTTGCCAAAAAATATGCAGAACTCGATGCTAGGACAAAACGATTAGGATCAAAACTGACTGCACCATTCATGACACTTTCATTTATGGCATTGTTGGTGATACCAGACTTAAAACTCAGTGACCGGGGGTTATTTAATAGTCAAGAGTTCCAGTTTGTGTCGTTGTGGATTGATTAGGTGTAGCGAACTGCAAACATAAATCGTTAAAACATCATTTTACGACATTATCTCGTAAGTCTAGGCGCGTTATGGCATCACCGTGCCGATTCGGGAAATTTGTACGCTAAGAAAATTTCAAAAAGTTGAAACCCACCTCTCTACTGTTGCATGAAGATGTCCTGGTCTAATCATGGATGGTTTCATGTAAGGTGAATCCCAGAAGTCATAAGTAGCTTTGGTCTGTGACCATGTTCCACTGGCTTGGGGTACACTGGCTTCTGGTGATGCACTCAGATTTGACACTATTTTAATCAACCTTTTGGTTCTTCTTTTATCTCCTAACTCCGTTCTTTCCAATTCTTGTGTGATCCACTCTTCCATTGACTGACTTTGATTTGACTCTGGGTATTTTCATACTCAATACACAATTCCTACCTTTTGTCAAACTTTCTGTTAAGAAAGATGTTTATAATGGATAGGTCTAAAGCACAGGTGTGGCTTCCTGAGTCAGCCGCACCTTCAAGGGTTTTCCGCATTTTCCTTATAAACCTTATAAAAAAGATTGTTGAGAATCGAATAATTAGAGAACTATTAGAGAATTTTAAAATATAGTATAAAATATTACTAGTTAACAATTAGTAATATTGATTCTTAATTCTGGCTCTTGACTTTTAGAAAAAATATGTCAAATTAATATTTAGATAAACTAAATATTTGAAAAAGGAAGTAAATCCTACTCGTGACAAAACTTACGGGAAGAATAGAATCTGCGGAAACACCTGCACAAGTTCCAAAGTCGGTAATATTGCAAACCTTGGAACTGACGCGCCGCTTTGAAAAATTTACAGCCGTTGATGCTTTGAATATATCCGTTGCATCTGGAGAAGTTTTTGGTTTACTTGGTCCCAACGGTGCGGGGAAAAGTACAGTAATTAAGATGTTAACTACCTTGCTACCAGTCACTAGCGGGAAAGCATACTTAGCCAGTTATGAAGTGACTCGTCAACCTGATGCAGTCAGAAGAGTAATCGGTTATGTACCCCAGGCTTTATCAGCAGATGGGAGTTTGACAGGTTATGAAAATCTGTTAATATTCTCCAAGTTGTATAATATTCCGCCTCGACGCAGAAAACAGCAAATCGCGGAAGTGCTGGAATTTATGGGTTTGGAAGATGCTGCACATCGCTTAGTGAGAACTTTTTCTGGGGGGATGATTCGTAAGTTAGAAATTGCCCAAGCTATTTTACATCAACCCCAAATCTTATTTCTAGATGAGCCAACAGTGGGATTAGATCCAGTTGCAAGAACCCAAGTATGGCAACTTGTACAGCAACTGCGAATTGAGTACGGTACAACCATCTTTTTAACTACTCACTTTTTAGAAGAAGCGGATAATCTTTGTAACCGAGTGGTGATTATGAACCAAGGTAAAGAAATTATCACCGGTTCACCCACAGAATTAAAAGCAGCTATAGGAAAACCAGACGCAACTTTAGATGATGTCTTCATCCAATACGCAGGAAATCAATTAGTATCAGGAGTGAGTTACAGTGAAACTGCAAGAACCAGACGTACCTCTCAACGGTTGGGTTGAACCCAGATATAATCGCCCCAAAGGGGTTTTTTCTGGCATCAAAGAACTATTTACTAAAACCCTAGTAATTACTGAGTTAGAGGTAAGAAAACTCCGTCATGATCCTAGTGATTTAGTGATTAGGGCTGTACAGCCGGCTTTATGGTTATTGATATTTGGGCAAGTGTTTACTCGCACTCGTGCTATCCCTACAGGTAATATACCTTACCTGGATTTTATGACTCCTGGTATTTTAGCTCAAAGTGCGTTATTTGTGGCGATTTTCTCTGGAGGAATGACGTTAATTTGGGAACGTGATTTAGGGGTTGTTCATAAATTTCTGGCCGCACCTATACCCCGCGCAGCCATTGTTTTGGGTAAAGGTGTAGCTTCTGGTGTGCGTTGTTTTTCTCAAGTGGTGTTTATTTACCTCTTGGCTTTGTTATTAGGTGTACACTTAAATCACAATCCTTTGGCTTTCTTACAAGTAGTTTTGATTGTGTTTTTGGGTGCTGGTTGTTTTTGCACTTTTTCTTTAATTATTGGTTGTTTGGTGAAATCACGGGAAAGGTTTACGGGAATTGGACAATTAATCACTATGCCGTTGTTTTTTGCCAGTAACGCGATCTATCCTATTTCATTGATGCCAAGTTGGTTAAAGGTCATTTCTCACTTGAATCCTTTAACTTATGAAGTGGATGCTTTACGGGGTGCAATGCTGGCGCATGGCTCAAGTATTTATGGGTTCGGGTTAGATTGTACAATTCTCTTGCTAACATTAATAGGTTTAACCTACATCTGTGGACGACTTTATCCACGGGTGGCAATGTAATCTGGAGAAAAACGGTCTTATGAGTTTGGATAAACCCTCTGAAAAATGTGCCGCTAGGGTGATGGAAACTGTCCCCTTATTGATGCGGTTTATCCGAGCCGAAATGCGATCGCACAGTTCTGACTCTTTATCTATACCACAATTGCGATCGCTCGCTTTTCTAAATCGCAATCCTGGAGCTTCCTTATCTGAGGTAGCAGATCATTTAGGTGTCACCTGTGCTACAGCATCAACAACTATAGAAAAATTAGTGCAGCGAAATCTGGTGCAACGTACAGATAATCCTCAAGAAAGACGACGAGTAGTCCTGAATTTGACGAGAGAGGGAAAACTGCTTTTAGAGCAATCCCAGGAAAAAACTCGCGGGGAAATTGCGGAAATTCTGGAGGGTTTAACACCAGAACAAGTATCAAAAATTGAAGAAGGGTTAAGTCTACTAAAAAATGTCTTCGAGCAAACAGAAACAAATCCACGCTAATACTAAGGCTGCACACGATCCTTTTGCAGCCATGAGATTTCGAGATTATCGGTTATTTACTATTGGGCGTGTTCTCTTATTTACAGGAGGGCAAATGCAAACGGTGGCCATTGGTTGGGAATTATACGAGCGTACCCATTCTCCTTTGGCCCTGGGTGGAGTAGGATTAGCCCAAGTAATACCCATGATATTACTGACATTAATAGCAGGTCATGTTGCTGATAAGTATAATCGGCAACGCACTACTTTACTAGCAATTTTCCTCCTGGCGGTATGTTCCCTGGCTTTAGGGTTTATTTCCTATACTCAAGGGGCAATTTTCCTAGTTTATGGCTGTTTAGTATTAATGGGTGTAGCTAGGGCATTTCTCAAACCAGCCAGTGATGCTTTAATGTTTCAGTTGATACCGACTAATCTTTTTTCTAATGCGGCGACTTGGATCAGTAGTAGCTTTCAATTAGCCTCGGTGATAGGTCCATCCTTGGGAGGATTGGGTATTGCTCTGTTTAAAAGTGCTACAGGAGTATATATAGTAGCAGCGATCGCCTCACTATTATGTTTAGCCTCTGTAGCCGCCATTAAACCCCAAGCAACAAATTTTAGCAAAGAACCAGTATCTTTAAAATCTCTAGCTGCGGGGGCTGAATTTGTCTGGAATAATCAATTAATTCTCGCAGCCATTACCCTAGATTTATTTGCAGTTTTATTTGGTGGTGCTGTAGCATTATTACCCGTTTTTGCCAAGGATATTTTACAGGTTGGGCCTGTGGAATTGGGCTATTTACAAGCTGCTCCATCTATAGGTGCATTGATTATGGCAGCATTATTAGTATATTTACCACCTATCCGCAAAGCTGGAGCAGCTTTACTGTGGTCAGTTGTGGGATTTGGGGTTGTAACAATTATCTTTGGGTTATCTCGTTGGGTATGGTTGTCGTTATTGATGTTGGCATTAAGTGGGGCGTTAGATAGTATTAGTGTGGTAATTCGTCATACTTTGGTGCAAATTAAGACCCCTGATCATTTACGGGGAAGAGTTGCGGCTATAAACAGCGTGTTTATTAGTGCTTCTAATGAATTGGGAGGTTTTGAATCTGGTTTGACTGCGGCTTTATTTGGTCCAGTGTTGTCTGTTGTTGGTGGGGGTATTGGGACGATTTTGGTGGTGGTTGCAACAGCCGCAATTTGGCCGGAGATTAGGAAGTTGGGGGTGTTGCATGAGGATTGAGATTGTGTTCGATTAAAAACTTGGGTTTGCTGAATCAGGTTAGAAAAAGCTCACGCAAACTTGTATAATCCTATATGTTATGTTTATCTTGAGTAACCCAGTATGACTCAGCACCCAGAAATAGATTACAAGCACGTTTTATCTGAACTTTCGGTTAACCGTAAAGATCCTTGTGAGGTTATTCGTGAGTTAATATCTAACTCCTACGATGCTCAAGCATCAAGAATCGAGATTTATCCTGTGTTGCAGTATCAAGGCTTTATATTCTTTGATAATGGTATTGGTTTGAGCGAAACAGAAGAAGTTAATGGAATAACTCCCTATAGAGCATTTTTTTCAATTGGCAAATCTACTAAAATTCAAGGTGACTTTATTGGTTACAAATGCCAAGGCTCAAAGTTATGCTTTGCTTCTAAAAAATTTGCTTTGATTACCCGCTGTAGTAATGAAGATAATTGGCGGTCAATATCAATAGATAATCCTAAAGATAATTTAAGTCCTCAATATAATATCCAATCTAATATAGATAATCATCCTTGGCAAACCCTCCAAAATTTATTCTCTATACCTAAGAGACAAAGTACAAACATTATAAATAATTTGAACGAAGATTTTTTTCACAAAAGCTTTACAACAGGAACTATGATTATTGTTCAAGGCTTGGAGGTAGAAAGATTTTCAACCTACTATAATTCAGAAGAAGATGGCATTACAAAGTGGTCATATCTCAAACATTATATTCGTTTTAATACAAGACACGGAGATATGAGAATTCTCCGTTATAGCGAAACAGATTTTCCTGCTAATAAGGCAAAAGCTTTTGAGAAATGCTCTGGATACAATGACGAATTTGAATTATATCTATGGACAGAAAATGCTAATAAAAAGAAAGAATGGTTGCAAAAAATTGAAGCAGGTTATCCATATTTACATAAGCCTAACGACCTAGATAAATCATTAAGTCCTGCTGAAGTTTCACATTTAAATAATGGTAGATTTTCAGCACGTGGTGCTGCTACCTTTGTTTTTGAAGGAATTACATATTGTTTGGCTTTAGCAATTGATGGAAATCGTCGTTGTCATGAAAAATATGAAGAACTAGATAGAAAAGGTAAGAAAAAATCAGGAATTAGATTAACAGATCAAAGAGGCTTATTTATCTGTTCAGAAGGCATAAAAATCTGTCGGTATAATGAAATTTTTGAACATCCTAAACTAGCAGATTATGCTGTGCTGGGAATGTCCAATGCACAATCTCATTACATTCTTATGATCAATGGTAGTTTTGATGTAGTGACAAACAGAAATTCATTAACTGAAACTGCTTTAAGAATTCTGAATGATGATGATTTTATAACTAAAATAAAACAATTCTTTGATCTGGCAAAATTTAATATTCAAGTTTTTCGCGAACTTATTGATACGCTAAATAAACAAAAGCAGGAGGTTAAACTAGATGATTATACTAAAAAATTAGATACGTTAAAACAGTCTATTAAAGATAGACCTAGATTTAAGGTCAATGATATAGAGCAACTCAAGGAAAGGTGGCTTGTAGAACCAGTTATTGGAGAAGAGTATTCAGTCGGAACTTTGTACACAATGTTTGCTCATCTTGTTCCCTTGAGTTCATCTTACTCTGATATTTGGTTACGCCCGAGAACTTTTTCCAGTATGGGGATCGATAGTATAGCTGTAAATATAGGGGAAAATACTTTAGGAGAGAAAGTTCATAAAGCTCTTGAATATAAATACGCTTTTTCTCCTAGTGATGAATTTAATCATCCTTTGATATTGACTGAACAGATTGTTTGTTGGGATATGCCAAGTGGACAAGAAGGAGATCAGGTAAGTGACTCATATAACTTCTTTGGTACGGTATCCTACACACAAGAACTGAATGAAATAGGTTACCAAATCGTCAATATTTATAACCGAGAAGATGAATCTTATCCTGGTAAAGTAAAAGTCATTAGTTTGAAGAAACTACTTGACAAAACTTTTGATTGCGAATGGTTGACACCACCGCCTAATTTTACAACAGGAAAAGGTAAGAAAAAGTAAACATATAAAGTATATAAACTCTGTCAAATCATAAATGCTGAAGAGACGTTTCATGAAACGTCTCTACTTTTTTGGCACTGTTATCCAGAAAATCCTTAACTACCCAACCGTTACTGGAACTTTATAATAAACCGGCTCATTCCCTGCTTTCCATTTGATATTACAACCAATACTCGGCTTTTGCTCCCAAGTAATTACTTCATCTGCTAAAACATAATTAATTGCTTTCCGTAAATCTTGTCCAGTCACAGGTAAATTATTTTTCGGACGACTATCATCTAACTGTCCCCGATAAGCCAACTTTCTATTAGCATTAAATACAAAAAAGTCGGGAGTACAAGCTGCAAAAAAATCTTTAGCTGCTTTTTGACTTTCATCATAAAGCAAAGGATAGGATAAATCTATTTCTTGGGCAAAATCTTTAAGTAATTCTGGTGCATCATTAGGATGAGTATTAATATCATTAGAACTAATTGCTAAAATACCCACATTTCTATTTTTGTAATCTTGTCCTAATTTTGCTAATTCAAATTTGATATGTTGCACAAAAGGACAATGACGACTAACAAATATAACTACTAATACTTTTTTATCAGCAAAGTTTGCCAATGAAATCGTTTTACCTGAAACCACATCTGGGAGATTAAAATTTGGTGCTAAAGTCCCCAAAGGTAACATTGTTGAAGGTGTTAAAGCCATAAAATCTAATTCCTTAAATTATCAAATTCATGATCAAAATGGTGCGTTACACTTTGCGGTAACACACCCTATAAGCCTGTGATTAAGCTGCTACAAGATTGGGAATATATGCGGAAGAATCACCTTTAATGGCTTGACTATACTTACCGTCAATACCTAAAGGAAGATCACCAACAATAGTTACACGCTGCACACGACGGGCTTGATCTCCATAATCGGCGATCGCATAATGTTGAGTAGCGCGGTTATCCCAAAATGCCACATCCCCAACCTTCCAACGCCAACGCACTGTATTTTCAGGTCGTGTAATATAAGATTGCAACAAGCGCAGAATATCGGCTGATTCAGTGGAAGATAAACCGCGAATTTGCCGCACAAAACCACCAATAAACAAACCTTTTTCCCCAGATTCAGGATGAATTCTCACCACTGGATGCAAGGTTTCATACACCGTTGAAGTAAACACATCTCGGTAAGATTTGACTTCTTCAGGTATATCAAAGGCGGTAGCATAATCATAAGCATTGCTATGTACAGCCCAAAGTTTATCCGCTAAATTCCGCAAATGCTCCGGTAAATCTTGGTATGCAGTCACCGAATTTGCCCAAATAGTATCCCCTCCCGCTGGCGGAATTACCAATGCCCGCAAGACCGATCCAAGAGGCGGACGATCTACAAATGTGACATCGGTATGCCAATTTCATCACTGAGATTTTCAGCTAGATTAACACCTTTAATTTTTGCACCGATGCGTCCAGCAATTGGTTTAACTTCTATGTTTTGATAACTCATAAATTTGTGTTCTCAATTTAGGAATATTTCAATGCAGCGTTTGACTAAGCAGTGACAGGAACAGGAGCAGCAAATTTAGCATATCGCTCAATATAGAACTCTTTAGAATGAGCGATCACTTTCACTGATTCACGTTCTTTAAGCGCGTGTTTCCACTGTTTCACACGAGTAAATTCAGCAGGGATACCAAAGCCACGATAATGTTTAAGAGCAGCCCATCTTTCAAACCAGGGGAAAAAGGTAAAATCAACCAAACTGATAGATTCACCAAACCAGTAGGGACCATCTCCAGAAAGTTTTCCTAAACCTTCATTTTCAATAAATTCTAGATGTTTGTAGAGTTCTTGTTTAGCTTCTTCTTGTTTTTGGAAATCTGGATTGCGTAGCAGCGTAGAAAAAGCAGGAACTAATCTAGTATTAGCAAAATCTATCCAAATTCGAGCCTGAGCTTTAGCAATGGGATTACTAGGTAAAAGCGGTGGGTTAGGAAATACTTCATCCAGATATTCATTAATAACTGCTGATTCCCAAATTCGATTTTCTCCATGAGTAATTGCAGGTACTTTTCCATAAGAAGAAACTTTTGTAAAACCTTCTGGTTTATTCTGCAAATCAATTTCAATCAAATCAAAATCAATACCCTTTTCTTGAAGTACCAAGCGGGTACGGTGAGCATAAGGACAAACCACCGCACTATAAATCTTAATGTCAGCCATGTTTAAATTTCTTAGTAAATTAGGATTTGTGCTTGGGAAATTTGTTCACATCAAAAACAAAAACCCAAATCTTAAATAGTCAGTATTTACTTGCAATACCGACATCAGCGCAGATATGGCTATTGCCAGTTATCTGTGCATCACCCTTGAGGGGTTGAATAATTTATTGATGACTTGGGATAAAATATAAACTACAGTTTGTTGACCGATTTATCGGTGTTTGTTTTAGTAGTATTACATGACTAGAGAGAAAATTCAAGTGGTTTTACAAAAATCTGTGTTTAACTAAATTTATGACTAATTAATGATTAGTATATCTAAATAATGGTTAAGTTATACTTGAGAGCAAGAGGTGAAATCAAGAACTATGGATAAAAATACTGACATTACTGGTTTTCATGCACGTACTTATTTTGATACTGCTATTCTTGAAGCAGCTACTCGTGTAAGAGAAACTTGAGGTGCTAAATTTGATGTAAGATTGGGGCGTTGGCATGAACAACCTATCGGACTACACCCAAAATCAATGTATCAAGTAGCATTTTTACCACATCAGTTTGGTGAAGTTGTGCCTTGGTTAATGCTTAATAGAGAAGGTCTAGATATTTTAGTTCACCCAGAAACGGGAGATGATGTCAAAGATCATACCGATAATTCTTTGTGGTTGGGAGAAAAACTACAGTTAAATATTGAGTTTCTAGAAAGGCAACCAACGGGGTGCAGAATGCGAATACTGGACTTACCGCTTTGGAGAATCTTCTCAAGTCAGAAAAATGTCATCCCATTACGAGAAACTTTTAACCTGACTTTACAACTTCCAGTTTTGAACTAGCAGTTAAAGGATCAGATGATGGACTTTGGGACTGGAATTTGAAAACAAATAAAGTCTTTTTTTCCTACTCGTTAGAAAGAAATGTTAGGGTACGCTGAATCTAAGATTCCGAATCATTTTCAAGAATGGAAACAGAGATTACATCCAGATGATAGGGATGCTTGCGGCGAGCGAAGCTATCGCGTTTTGACAACTTTTCGGCAATACTTTGAAGGACAGCTTTCCACTTATGAACAAGAATATCGCTTACAACATCGTAACGGTAACTATCTCTGGGTACTTTGCCGAGGAACACTATTGCGAGATGTTTGGAATAAACCAGACCGCATGGCAGGTTCTCACACAGATATTACACGACGTAAACAAGCCGAGGAAGAATTGCGACAATCTGAATTACAGCTAAAAACCCAAACTTAGAATTTACGACAAGCATTGAAAGAATTGCAACAAACCCAAATGCAATTGATTCACAGTGAAAAAATGTCTAGCTTAGGACAATTGGTAACGGGAATTGTTCCTGAAATCAATAATCCAGTAAATTTTATTTATGGCAACCTCAACTATTTAGAAGAATATGTTCAAGGATTATTAAATATAGTTCAAACTTTCCAACAAACTTCCTCTGTGTCGGGAGTTGGTGATTTGAATGGACTTAAGTTGAAACATTTTATTTGATATAACCTAAAGCCATAGCACCATAACCAATTAAACTACTACCTAAAACTAGCCAAGCAGCATTGATGCGGTAACGAGTAATCAAAACTGTGGAGATGAGTGTGATCCCTATCCCCAAAATATCTACATAGGGTGGTTTTGCTATTTTTAAAGTAGCTATTCCCAGTTGCAAGACAGCTACTACCATCAGTGCTACAGCACTGGCATTCACAGCATCTAAAAATGATCTTGTCCAAGCAGAACTGCGTAAACGGGGAATAATCGGATTTAAAGCAGCAACGAAGAGAAAAGATGGTAGGAAAATACCAATAGTAGCTACTATCGCACCAGGTACACCAGCTAAGACATAGCCAATAAAGGTGGCAGTAGACAGCACCGGACCAGGGGTAAATTGACCAATAGCGATCGCATCTAGTAACTGCTGTTGTGTTAACCAGCCATATTCTTGAACTAATCCCCCTTGCAAAAATGCAATTAGCACATAGCCACCACCAAACAAAACACTACCAACTTTCAGAAAAAACCAACCTAATTGCCATAAAGGAATAGATGTACCTGCCACACTGCTAATTGTAGATGTTGTCTGTAAAGTTGCGCCTGTAGTTAAGACAGCAATCAATAAGTTAGGTTTATTTCCTGGTGGTTTGTCCTGATTTCTAGGATGTAACCAAATCATACCTAGTAATCCGCCAAACAATAAGGCAATTACTTCATTCACTTGCCTAATTAATACCAGTAATCCTACAGCTATAGCAATAATCAGTAATTGACGGTTTTTAACCGCTTTTTTTGCTAAACCCCAAAGGGCATTTACAATAACCGCTAAAACAGCAGGTTTGATACCATAAAGTAAAGGTGCAATTTGAGGTAAACTACCATAGTTAACATAAATCCAGGCAAATATGCCTGTTATTAAAACCGCAGGTAATATAAAACAAACACCTGAGACAATTAACCCTGCCCACCCTGCATAAATATATCCCACATGAATTGCCATCTCAGTGGAATTGGGACCAGGAATCAAATTGGTTGCACCTAGTAAATCGAGAAAATGGTCTTGTGTCAACCACCGACGACGCCTCACCACTTCATCCTCAATCATGGCAATATGGGCAACTGGTCCACCAAAGCCAATAACACCTAGTTTAAAAAAGAGTATAGCTATTTCACACAACCGACTAAATAATAAGTTGTACTGCATAATTTGCGTAATCTACGTTGAAAATGTAAACGACAACTTACGTTGACCTCTACTTGATTTTATATTTATTATTACTTAATAACCGGCAGTTTTATCTACCATATTGCGTAAAGGCTTACCTTGATAATAGCGGTTGAAATTATCAAAAAATAGGGCAAGTGTTCTCTCTTTCACTCTAGGAGAATTTCCAGAACAGTGAGGTGTAATAAACACATTTGGTAATGTCCATAAAGGACTCTCTGCTGGTAATGGTTCTGTAAAAACTGTATCTAAAGCCGCCCCAGCAATCCAACCTTCTTGTAAAGCTTTAGTAAGTGCTGATTCATCAACAATTGCCCCCCGTGCAATATTAATTAAATAGGAATCTGGGCGGAATAAACGCAGAGTTTCCACATCAATCATTCCCTTTGTTTCTGGTGTTAAAGGTGTAGCAATAACCACAAATTCTGCTTCTGGAAGTAATTTTTTCCATTCATTAGCATCGACTACTTTATCAAAATTTGGTAATGGTTTTGGATGACGAGAACTGCCAAAAATACGCATTCCAAAAGCTTTAGCACGAACCGCAATTTCTTGACCAATTCCACCTGCGCCGATAATTAATAAAGTTTTCTCGAATAATTCTTGAATTGGTAAACCTCTTTGCCAATTATGCTCATTTTGTAGTTTATATAAACTTGGTAATTGCTTAGAATAAGCCAGTAGATAAGCAATCACAAATTCAGCAATGGGAATACCATGTACTCCAGAACCATTAGTTAAAATTAAATCCCGTTCCAAATATTTTGGTGTCAAAATATGATTTACACCTGCATTTGGGGCATGATGCCAACGTAATAAAGGCGCAGCATCTAATACTCGATGTAAAGTAGTTGGTTTGAGATAAAACCAACTAAAATAAACTTCTGCATCTGTGGCATCACCATCTATATTACCCTCACTATCTACACGCACTACAATAGTATTTTTGGGTAAATGCGGCTCAATTTCATGGGCGATTTCTACTGGTAAAATCAGTTTCATAATTGATAAGTTTGATTATTTTTGATGTTCTATTTCATCTTTTGCAATAATTGATATGTTGAATCTTGTTTAGCTGTAGTTGTGAGAGATTTTCCCCAACCGATATTTTTACGATAACTTCCTAAAAGTTGAGCTTCTGCTAATGATTGTTCGTTAATTCCTGTTAATGGTTCTACGTCTGGAGAAACATACAGCGCATCAACCGGACAGTATAATTCACACATAAAACAAGTTTGACAATCACTTTGTCTGGCAATTGTCGGCGGTGAATCTGGTACTTTATTAAATACATTTGTCGGGCAAACTTTCACACAGAGATTACATTGAATGCACCGGGATTCACTAACTAATTCAATCATAATAAAAAACCAAAATTAATATTGATGTAGGTTGGGTTATACCAATTTTATGTGAGGCTGCACATAATCCTGAAATCCCTTGATTAATCCATCTTTATCTATGTTCATCTGCGTTCAATTCAAGTTGTAATTATGTTGGGTTTCCTTGCGTCAACCCAACCTACAATTTACACAGTTACAAGTTCTTTTGCTTTTATTTCCTGTATAGGTGTAGCTTTTACCCAAACTTGATCTAAACCACCACTAATTAAATGATGATGTTGGTTAGTATCCTGTTGTGGATAATCTAAATGTTTGTGCATACCTCTTGTTTCTTTGCGTTCTAAGGCACTGCTGTACATCCATCTAGCTGTGGCTACCATTCCCGCAGTTTCCCTTGTGCGGACAATATTAGTATTATCTGCAACTTGGCTATTGCGAATTTCATCCCAGAGAGAATGTAATCTTTGCAATGATTCCGTTAAAGTTTGTTCATTACGGAAATAATTGTGATTGTATGGGAAAACTTCCGCTTGAGTAGCTTTGATGATGTCTTCACTGTGAATTTGCTTCTCACTACCAGCGATAAATCCTACACCACCTACAGCTTGAACTGGTCTTTGGTTGGCTTGCACACCTAAATTGTGGGAGTATGTAGCCGCAGATTGTCCTGCCCAATAGCCTGAAGATAAAGCCCAGGCTGCGTTATGACTACCACCACCGGTAAAACCACCACAAATTAATTCTCTTGTGGCTGCATCACCAGCAGCATAAAGTCCACGGACTGAAGTAGCACAAGTATAATCAGTAATTCTGATGCCACCTGTACCCCGAACTGTCCCCTCTAAACGCAGAGTCACAGGGAAACGTTGAGTAAAGGGATCAATACCTGCACGATCAAAAGGTAGGAAGAAATTGGGTTGAGATAAACGCATTGTCACCCGCATTTCTTCTGAGGCTTTGTCTATAATGGCGTAAACAGGCTGAGTTAACAAAGTTTCGGCAATGACAGAACGCCCTTTTTGTGAACCAGCACCGGGGATAGGTATACCATCTTCGTAAGTGAAAGTTGCCCAATTGTAGAATAGGGTTTTGGTTACAGAAGAAAAAGCAGGTGCGATGCCATAGGCATTGGAAAACTCCATTCCTGACATATCTGCACCTGCTTCTGCAGCCATCAGGTATCCATCACCTGTTAGCACATTGCAACCCAAGGCTTTACTCAAGAAAGCACAGCCTCCGGTCGCAATGATCACTGAATGCGATCGCACAACCCACTTTTCACCAGTCTGGCGGTTAACTCCCGTCGCCCCAGCTACAGCACCTTCGGCATCTACCAACAACTGCAAAGCCGGACTGTGATCCAAAATTTTCACCCCTGCCCGTTTTATTTGTTGTCGCATCAAACGCATATATTCTGGACCTTGCAGACTGCGCCGATAAGGTTTACCTTCTTCATCTGTAGGAAAAGGATAACCCCAGTCAGCTAGTTGGTTGACGTTCGCGTAAGTTTGATCTAGTACCCGTTGCATCCAATCACGGCTAGATAAAAATCCTCCTAAAGCTTCCCTAGAAGACATTGCAGCTTCTCGACTATCTGCTTCTGGTGGAACATACCATACACCATTACCTGATGCGGCTGCACAGCCACTTGTACCACAATAGCCTTTATCTACTAAAACCACTCTTGCACCAGCATTAGCAGCACTCCATGCTGACCAAGTTCCAGCAGGTCCGCCACCAATTACTAATACATCAGCTAATAAGGTTTGATCAACATCGCTATTTTGCGAAAATAGTTGTTTTTGAGTCATGGAAATTCCTCTTTTTTGTAACATTAATTGACGGAAGGAAACCCAACAAAATTCTGAAAATGTTGGGTTGCGCTGTCGCTTAACCCAACCTACCTAATAACTTAGACTTAATTCTGATATTATCTAGGGCTCATTCTTTAGAAATGCCTCGTGTAAAGTTCAACAATGCAGCATTTGTAGTTCCTCCTGGTAGGAAGTTAGGGCGGGGTGTCCGTCCAGCACCACCAATAATGTTAACAATGCGTCCATCACCCTGTTTTTTTAGATGAGGTACAACGGCTCTCACAAAGCGAAGATAACCCAAAAGTTTTAAATTCCAAGCATCTAAGAATGCTTCATCATTCAATTCTAAAAACGAACCAGCACGGGCTGAACCATTTAATTTTGTCTAGCCGCAAATTTTTCTAATAGAAATTGCTTGAGATGTGGCTGTTCTAAATTAATGCCCAATTCATTAGCTTTTCGAGCAATTTGTTCATAAGTTAAACCTGCTTGAATTGCTTCTGCAATTAAGGCTATTCCTCCGGCTCTTGCACCACCAGCACAGTGAATTAAAATTGGTTTAGGTAAGTTCTCAACAGATTGAATTGCTTGTGCTGTTAATTTCGGATTTGGTGCTTGAGAATTTAAGGGAATGTTTGTATATTCCAATCCTACAATTTGTGCTTCTTGCTTTTCATCATGGAAAAAACCATTTTCATCAGGAGAACGTAAATTCAAAACTGATTTAAAACCTCCTATTGCCAATTGTTTTAATTCCTCAGATGAAATTTGTCCAGCAATACTCAAATCATCATTAACCTTTTTAAAATCAGTCATTTTGATTCCTCTTTGGATGAAATGAAATCAATAAATAGATGCTAAAACCTTATCTGCTGCGGCTCGTAATGCGGTTGCAGCACCAGCACTCATATCTCGTGGCGCACAAATCCTATTTCTCACATAAGCCAGTGTAATAGCCCCTGTAGCCGCGATAATTGGATCTATACTTTCTTTGCCTCCTGTTCTTCCTCCTAGTAAGAGTTCGTTATTACCATGAAGGAGATAATCAGCTAAGAGTCTGAGGTGAAAATCAACAATTTCTTTGATTATTGAGATATCACCTAAAGATTGAACTCCTGAATTTTTGAGAATATCGCCAATAGCAATTTCTCGATTATCACTCAATCTTTCTGCTGCTTCTGCTCGATATTCAATAAATTCAGCATCAGCTAAATCTAAAGGTAAGGGATTACCAATAGGTTCTACGCCAAATCTACGCCGTAAAAGTAAATTATTAGTAATATTGTCTGACTTAACTCTGTTATAAGCAGGACGTTTTTTAATTGCTGCAAACCAAACATTAATGAGGGGAAAACGAGGATTTCCTTTGATATGATATCCTCTATATACTGGTAAATTAGCCGCCAATCTATCTAAATGGGGACTATACATAATATCTACCAGGCTAAATGTTGATAAAAAATAGGGTTTTGGATATCTCCCTAAAGTTTTTTCAATTTCATCTAATTTAGCTTCAAATTCTGCCTGTAAATTGGCTAATTCTTTGGCATCTTCTGGAGGTTGTCTCAAGAATTTATAGGCAATATCCCGAAAACCATTAGTTTCTGCATCTTCAACCCATTGTCTAGCGACAGCATTCTCTTCTGGATCTTCTGGTAACAACGTTTCCCCAAAGTGTTCTTCCAATTCTAAAAGAATATCTTTTGATTCATAAACTAACTTACCCTCAATTTTGGCGGCAGGAACAAGAGTTGTTGGTACTAAATCTGTGTACCATTTCGGTTTATTACTCAGATCAATAAATTCTGTTTCAAAGGGAATTTGTTTTTCTTCTAAGGCAAACCAAACTCTTTCACAAAAAGGGCACCAAGAGTTACTATCTCTATATAACAATACTGGCGGTTTTTTCTCCGGGAGAAGTTTATGTAAACTACTAGGAATAGGAGCAGTAGAAGGTGCTTGTCCTGGTCTTTTAACTCGACGAGCGGGGGTATTTTGTCGAGCTTTTTCTAATAATTGCTCCCAACTGGATATGGTAGTGCTTGCAATAGCCATTTCTTACCTTGCCTTATTTGGAACGCCAGAAAATACAAATAGTTTTTCTTCTTTGGGTGTAGGTAGATTTTCACCTAAATAACGATGAATACCTACTCCCATATCTCCTGTTGCTGTGAGTTTAAAGTTAACTTCCTCAAATCCAAAATCACGGAAGTATTTACGCACGGTTTCTGAGTAAGCAATACCGTTAGAATGTCCGCGAGTCCAGAGAACAAAAGCACCTTTTTTACTCAAAAAACTCAAATTCCCTAATAAACGATTGAGTTCATTTTCATCAGCTAAATTGCCAAAAATACCACAAACAATCACAATATCTGCTGGTACTGCTCCTATATAGTTATCAGCAGCAGTTGCATCACCGTTAATAAACTCAATTTGTTTTGTTAGATCCAATGATTCTATAGTTGCACGTCCACGTTCAACTAACTCAGGATTCATTTCTACTAATCTTGCATATACATCTTTAGTACGGGTATGATTTGCTAAAGTTCCTAATAAATCTCGCCCATCACCAGCACAAGCACTAACTACCCGAATAGCACCCGTTGGGGAGTTATCTAAACTATAGGAAATATATTCCCGCACAATTTCTAGACGTTGCTGTAATTTGGCTTCAGTGTTGTAAAGATCGTGCCATTCTAACCAATCTTTTGGCATAAAAGAAGATTCCCGATTGCTAAAAATTCAGATTTTAGAGAGTATTTTTTATTACTCTATTTTTAATATACGGTAAACCTATCGAAAAACAGTAGATTAACGATAAATACAGAGTAACATATCAATTCACAGAAAATCAAGTAGTTAGATAATTAGCTAGTAATGCAAAAGATGATTAAGTTGTTTCAATTGACTAACTTGCATTAAGTCTACATTTCCACCACTGATAATTACGCCAATTCTCGCTGCTGGTGTTTTCACGATACCTTCTAATAATGCGGCTGCGGCTATGACTCCGGTGGGTTCAACAACGATTTTTAACCGTTCCCAAAGATAGAACATGGTGCGAATGATAGCTGCTTCCGATACAGTTACCATATCATCTACGTATTCTAAGACTAGAGGAAAGGTAATTTTACCTAAACTGGGAGTCCTGACACCATCAGCAATGGTCTGGGGATTATAGACAGTTTGCAGGGTTTTGGTATAAAAAGAACGAGCAGCATCATCAGCTAATTCCGGTTCTACACCAATTATTTTACAATTAGGTAAAAGTGCTTTTGTAGCGATTGCACAACCAGAAATTAATCCACCACCACCGCAACATACTAATAACAAGTCTAGTGAACCAACTTCTTGAATTAGTTCTAATGCAGTTGTACCTTGTCCAGCAATGACATGAGGATGATCATAAGGTGGAATTAAAGTTAATTGGCGTTCTGTTGCGAGATTTTTAGTTAATTCTTCCCGGTTAGTTGTGTCACGGTTGTACAAAATGACTTCTGCACCATAGCCGCGAGTAGCAATTTGTTTGACTGCGGGTGCATCATCGGGCATAACTACAATTGTGGGAATATTGAGTAATTTACCAGCAAAAGCGATCGCTTGTCCATGATTTCCTGAAGAATAGGTAATCACCCCTTTTATTTTCTGCTTTACTGATAATTGGACTAAGGCATTATAAGCACCACGAAACTTAAATGCTCCTGTCCGTTGAAAGTTTTCACATTTAAAAAATACTTGGCTTTGAGTCAGTTCATTGACAGTATCAGAGGTAATTACTGGTGTTTGATGAGCAATACCCAAAAGCCGTTTTTGCGCTGCTTCTACATCAGTAATAGTAACAGAATCAGATAATAACATTATTTTTTCATAAAGTAACTCTCACCACCACTAATATTAAGTGAGGTGAGAATCTCGCTTTGTATTTTTTTACAAAACTCGGTTAAGGTGCTGGATTAGGATAACGAGTATGAATTGCATCTATTTCTGCAAAAATCTCTTTATCTAAAACCACATTGACACTATCTATATTTTCCTGCAATTGTGCCAAAGTTGTTGCGCCAATAATTGTACTTTTCACAAACCAGCGACTTTTGACAAATGCGACCGCTAATTGAGCAGGTGAGAGATTATACTTCTTAGCAAGTTCAGCATAAGCCTTAACCGCTTCTTGTACATTGGGCTTTAAATAGCGTTGTCCAAAGCCTGGAAACAGAGATATTCTTGTATTTTCTAACTGTTGATTTTCTATGTATTTACCAGTTAAAAACCCAAAACCCAGGGGACTATAAGCCAATAAACCCACATCTGTATAACGAGAAACTTCAGCTAAACCTGATTCAAAATTACGATTGAGTAAATTGTAAGCATTTTGAGTTGTCAAAACTTTAGGTAATCCCAAATCATTAGCAATGCGAACAAACTCACTTACCCCCCAAGGAGTTTCATTGCTTACACCCAAATAGCGAATCTTTCCAGCTTTAATCACATCAGCAAACGCCTGTAACTGTTCCGCAATAGGCACAGTTTCCCTTTCTAATTCTGGATTATAACTTGTCTGTCCAAATGTAGGAACATAACGATCAGGCCAATGAATTTGATACAAATCTATATAATCAGTTTGTAATCTCTGCAAACTATCATCAACAGCCTGTGTAATATTGTCATGGTCAACCTTATTATTTCCACCTCTCAACCAGGAAAAAGGACGACCAGGACCAGCAATTTTAGTAGCAACTATCAGTTTATCTCGTTGCTGTTTCTTTAACCATTCCCCAATATAAGCCTCTGTTTTTCCTTGGGTTTCACCGCGAGGAGGTACGGGATACATTTCCGCAGCATCTAGGAAATTTATCCCTTGCGCTACAGCATAGTCAAGTTGTTGATGCGCCTCTTCAATACTATTTTGATGCCCATAGGTCATCGTTCCCAAGCAAATTTCTGAAACATTGAGGTCGCTTGCACCAAGTTGGTTGTATTTCATAATGTTTAAATGATTCTCCTCATTCCATTTTGCTACAAAAACTAAAAATATGACTATTCATGAAACAACACTAACTCTATTGACTTAACGGAGTTAATATCTGAAAACGTATACTATCATACCCAAATAAGATAGACAACCCTTTATAGCAATTAATTGAAAATTATAAAAAATGTATCCATCAATACTCAAATTTTAGTTTTTTTATGAAATAGTGCTACTTATCAATCATTAACTACAGTATCTTGATTAAGTTACCGTATATTAGTTTTAATACATAAGGTAATTTTGTCACTACTATAGGCTTTCATGTCATTAAGAATACAAAACTAACCTAGATAGACCTAAATTCAAGTTCTATCTGAAAAGTTGCATTTTTTTCCTGTGCTTCAGTGTGAAATTCTATGTAATTTCGTGTCGGCTTTAATTCTGTGTGTGTGTGTGGAGTTATCAATCAAAATGAAAAAAACTACTTGGAATTTATTGCTTACTTTGCCAATGTCTATATTCCTGTTAGTCTTAGCAGGTAGTACAAAATCTTTTGCTAGTGAAAGAGGAGAAAAAAAAGAGACAACAGGTAAGGAAACTTTATCAACCGTCAGCATAAATATCCCTGATTCTGACAACGTTACTCAAATAATTGCCCAAAAAGAACCTAACCCCAAACTTTCCTCTTCATCTGATGAGTTCCAAGATAGTGAGTCACAACTTACATCCGTATCCCAGCTTTCAGATGTCCAACCAAGTGATTGGGCTTTTCAAGCTTTGCAATCTTTAGTAGAACGTTATGGTTGTATTGCTGGTTATCCAGATAGCACATTTAAAGGTAATCGTGCCTTAAGCCGCTATGAATTTGCAGCAGGATTAAACGCTTGTTTAGATCAAGTCAATAAACTTATTGCATCATCTACATCTGATCTGGCGGTAAAAACAGATTTGGAAAGCATACAACGACTAACTGAGGAATTTAGTACCGAACTTGCTCAATTACGCGGGAGATTAGATAACTTAGAAGCAAGAACAGCAGAAATAGAAGCCAATCAGTTTTCGACAACAACTAAATTAAGCGGTCAAGTTCAGTTTGTATTAGGCGGTGTTTTGGCGGGTAATAACGTGATCACCAAAAAAGCAGCACCTCGCACTATCACATTTCAAGATGCGGTTCAATTAGCATTAAACACCAGTTTTACTGGTAAAGATCAACTGCGATTAGTCCTCTCAGGTGGAAATATTGAATCTTTAGGACAAACTAGGACTGGTCTTCTTGGAACATTTGATGGTAGAACTGCCGATAATCGCATCCCTAGCCTTCAACCCAATCAGATTCGTGTTGGTGGTGTCCGTTATCGTTTTCCTATTGGTAAAAAGACACAAGTTAACATTTTTGCTCAGTCAGATGGAGCTAATGAAATTGGTTTAAGTGGTCCAACCAACCCCTTTGAAGGCTCTTTCAGTAATGGGATAACACGATTTTCCCGACGGAATATGGTCTATAACTATGGAGATGCAGGACCTGGAATTGCTATTCTCCATAATCTGAGTGACCAGTGGCAATTAGGCGCATCATACAGTGCGCCTAATGGTGATAATCCCACACCTAATAATGGCTTATTTACAGGTAGGTATGTTGCCTTTGGACAAGTAACATACTTTAGTCCCAAAAAGAATTTTCGAGTGGGTTTGAGTTATGCTAATACCTACAGTCCACCAAATACATCAGGCCTAGGTGGCACAAATTTTGGACCTGCTGCTGGTAGTAACTTAGTTAACAGTACCGTCCCTGGAGCAGGAACAGTAGGAAATCTTTACGGATTGGGTGCATTATATAGATTTAGTTCCAAGTTAACAGCTAATGCTTTTGTAGGCTATTCAGCCCATCGTTATTTAGGAAATGGAGATGGTCAAGCATGGAACTGGGGCGCAGGACTAACATTTCCCGATTTAGGAAAAAAAGGTAGCTTAGGCGCTCTTTTTGTGGGTCAAGCACCAACACTAACTGGACTGAGTAAAAATGTAGATTTGGGAGCAGGTAAAGGTCAAGCTGACAAGGATCTATCACTGCACATTGAAGGATGGTATCAATATAAACTCACTAACAATATTGAAATTACACCAGGAGTCATTTGGATTACTGCACCAGATTCAGATTCCGCTAATCCTGCCAGTGTAGTTGCTTGGCTGCGTACAACTTTCAAGTTCTAAACTAAAATTCTCCTGTAGGGTGGGTCTGAATTAGAATCAGGACTTACGCAAAACATAACCAAAGTAGGGGTAATTCATGAATTACCTCCACGGAAAAATCAAGGTTTCAACGATATCCTGCGTAAGTCATAAGGATTTAGAAAGAGGATTTGAAGATTTGCAGGATTTCATATTAACCCTCTTCCATTAAACTGGGAATCACAAAAATAATTTTCTAATTTTGAAATCTAGATGTGGTAAAGGTTTGAACTTTTTATTAATAACAAAATATGGCGAACATTTTGAAACGTTAATAAATCGCCAAAACCCTTTTTAAATAAAGGTTCCAAATTTTGCGTCGCCTAGAGTCATGGAAGAGGGTTAAGTAGGTGAACAAAAAAAATTCAAGGTATGTGAAGAAAAGTAAAATCGCCCAAAACTTCTTCACTCTTGCCTCTTGCCTCTTGCCTTGCCATAACGACAATTTTTAACGCTAACCTACTTAATCAAAAGTCTTTCATCCTGTTAATCCTTTAATCCTGGACATCTTGATTCTGACATTTTCATCTTTCATAATCATTTTTCTGCAAGTTATGACTAACCCAACTGAACTACTCAATTATCGCTATAGTAATGACAACTTCAAACCAGACATTCCCTGGAGTGACACCTTAGAAACTCTGCTATCGCATCGTTCCATTCGTGCTTATTTACCTGATGCTTTACCTCCAGGAACTTTAGAAGTTCTAATCGCTGCTGCTCAATCTGCCTCTACTTCCTCCAATCTCCAAACTTGGAGTGTAGTAGCCGTTGAAGATGCAAATCGTAAAGAAGAATTATCAAAACTCACTAATAATCAAGCACATATTCGCCAATGTCCTTTATTTTTAGTATGGTTAGCAGATTTAGCCAGACTAACTCACATTGCTGAAAGTCGCGGACTATCTCATGAAGGTTTAGATTATTTAGAAATGTTTTTGATGGCGGCTATAGATGCAGCCTTAGCAGCGCAAAATGCGGTAGTCGCAGCAGAATCTATTGGTCTGGGAACTGTGTATATTGGTGCATTGCGAAATAAACCAGAAGAGGTGGCCAAAATCTTGAATTTACCTCCTCATGTAGTGGCTGTTTTTGGTTTGTGTGTGGGGTATGCAGATCCTGTTGTCAAGGTAGCCATTAAACCACGTTTACCACAATCAGTGGTGTTACATCGAGAAACATATCAACTTGCAGAACAAGAGCAAGGAATATCAGAATATAACCAAATCATGGAAAATTTTTACAATTCACAACACATGAATATTCCTGGTGATTGGTCGGAACATTCTAGTAAAAGGGTAGCATCGGCTGAATCCTTATCTGGTCGCCATAGGTTAAAAGAAATTCTGAATAATTTGGGTTTTGAATTACGATAATTAAGTTTTTGTAACAAGGATATAAATGATGACTATTTGTTAACGAATACAGAAAAATAATTTTTTTATTGTTAGATGTGAGCAATTAATTTATTAATTGCTAATTTTTTATGCAGTAAATCCTCATAGATAAGTGGGGATTTTTTTATGCCTATATTTTATAAATTTATTCCTCAATATACTTGCTATTTTTATTTAATTGTGCAACACTAGAATAAAGCTACGGTATTCCTACCGAGTTACAGTAGATTACACCCAAAAACCCAGATTGGAACGGCAAGCATATTGGTAGAAATGCCAGATGCTTGTTTACTACAGCTTTTTGTCTAAAATTACTTCAAGTAAGTGAAAGAAAGCGGTTGCGGTCAATCTTACATGTATTCTAAAGCCGGAGAATAAATATATTTATTTTCTCAGAATTTCGGCTCAGAAAAAAGCGACGTAAGCATTACCTATTTTTATTTGACAGATTTACTGCAAAGAACAAATCAAACATCCACAACTAAGAGGTTTTGATCATGACTAATAAAGTAAAAGGAATGCAATTAACTCTAGAAGGGATACACAAATCTTTTGGAAATAAAACTGTTTTGAAAGGAATTAATTTGGAAATGCAGCCAGGAGAATTTGTAGCTATTGTTGGCCGCAGTGGGTGTGGTAAAAGTACAATGTTGCGTCTAGTGGCTGGGCTAGATGCGCCCAATGGCGGCGATGTTTTGTTAAATGGTAAATATTCTGATAAACCGATTAATCCAGCCATTCGCATGATGTTTCAGGATGCCCGTTTGTTACCTTGGCAGCGAGTATTAGCAAACGTAGAATTAGGTTTAATAGGTGCTAATTCTAAAGTTTATGCCAAGCAAACAGCTTTACAAGTGCTGCGTGAGGTGGGGTTAGAAGACCGCGCCCACGAATGGCCTTCCGTCCTTTCCGGTGGACAAAGACAACGGGTGGCTTTAGCCAGGGCATTGGCAAGTAAACCTTCTTTACTGTTGCTAGATGAACCTTTGGGGGCGTTGGATGCACTAACTAGAATTGAAATGCAACAATTATTAGAACGTTTGTGGCAAGAACAAGGATTTACAGCATTGTTAATTACCCATGATGTAGAAGAAGCTGTGGTATTAGCAGACAGAGTAATTTTGATTGAAAATGGTCAAATTAGTATGGACGTGAAAATTGATCTCCCACGTCCACGGGCTAGGGGAGACGCAAAGTTTGCGAAGACTGTAGAGAAGATTTTAGATAGGGTAATGGTTAAACAAGAATCATTACAAACTGGATCTTCATCATCATCTTATTTATTGAGTTCTGTATCTGCCTAAATGTCATTACTAGAAACTGTTTGGAGCAAAAATTATGACTATCGCCATAGAAAGTCTACAAAAAGTCAAATTTGCACAGATAGGCGTTCAAGTAGTCAACCTGTGGTGTTGTCTAAATTATCCTCTGATCAACACCAAAGTTCATACCGAGAAATTTCCCAGCGTCTTCTGAGATTATTTAGAGTTACTAGGTGATACTGGTGACAAGTGAGAAAGCCAATTTTTCTCAACTTCTATTTCCTAATCTTAGGATTTAAACAATCTTGGTATTTGACTTATAACTGATATTCTCTACATGGCTTACCAAGCATTACTGTCAGTTATTTTTAGGTTTCTTCATACCGTGTTGAGGTAGATGATTTTTTCTACCTCACTTTCTTAAATATTTAACAAAACTAGAAAATGTTCACAAAAAAGAGGAATTCAATCATGCTGAATTGGGAAAGTCAATTGAAATCATGGAAAAACAAACGGATCACTCGTCGTTCCGCTTTATCCGCTTTTAGCTCCAGCTTACTATTATCTGCCACACTATTTACTTGGAGTACACCCCAAAATAGCATTCAGCAGCAAGCAATTTCATCTACTGGTAGTACAACTAATACAAATAATAAGCTGATTGCTAATAATAATAAAAAAGTAGTCCGAATTGTTCGTTCCAAACAACTTACAGCCCTGGCAGTTTTAGAAAAAAAAGGCATTTTGGAAAAACGATTAGGACCATTAGGTTATAAAGTTGAATGGCCTGAATTTGCTGCTGGACCTCAACAGTTAGAAGCTTTAAATGCAGGTGGGTTAGATATTGCAGCTACAGCTGAATCACCTCCAGTTTTTTCTCAAGCTGCCGGAGTTCCTCTTGTCTATTTAGCGGCTAACTCCTCTGATGGTAGAGCAGTTTCACTTTTAGTTCCTCCCAATTCACCTGCTAAGAGTTTTAAAGATTTAAAAGGCAAAAAAATCACTTTTCAAAAAGCATCTATTGGACATTACCTCACAGTTAGAGCAGCAGAAAGAGAAGGTTTAAAACTCACTGATGTAAAGTCAGTTTTTTTAGCACCTCCAGATGCTAACGCCGCCTTTAGCCAAGGTAAAGTAGATGCTTGGTTTATTTGGGAGCCATTTGTCACCAGAAATGTACAAAATAAAGTGGGTCGCGTTTTATTAGATGGTGGTAATGGTTTAAGAGATACTAATAACTTTTATTCCACCAATCGCAAATTCTATCAAGAAAATCCTCAAGTAATTAAAATCTTTTTGGAAGAATTACAAAAAGCACAAGTTTGGTCTAAAAAGAATCCTAGAGAAATTGCTCAGTTACTAACTGGTGCAACTCAGCTTGATGCCCCAACTTTAGAAAAAATGCACAACAAATATGATTTTTCATTAGTACCAATTAATGAAAAGGTGATCAAAAAACAACAAGAAGTTGCAGACAAATGGTATAGTTTGGGGCTTATACCTAAAAAAGTCAACGTTAGAGATGGGTTTTTAACTCCTCAACAATATGCAGCAATTACTCCTAAAGAAGTGCTTGCTAAGAAGTAGCAATTTATAATAGTTTTATTCCTCTTTATTTTTGAAATCAAGTAAATAGGAATAAAACTTAACTTAATTTTTGATAAAACTATGTGACTGGAATTTTATTTTTTACCATGCCAACACTTACCTTAACTAACTTCCAAATTACTCCTATTAATGCGCCATTAGGAGCAGTTGTAACTGGATTAGATGCGACAAAATCTCTTGCTCCTGAAGCAATTTTACAACTTAAACAAGCATTACGCGATTATCATATTCTCATTTTCAAAAATCAACACCTTAGTGATGAGGAATTTTTAAACTTTAGTTTTAATTTTGGTTCATTATTTGTCCCACCAGATAATGTTCCAGTTCTCGCTTCTCAACCAGGAGTAACACCAGTTATAATACCTGTTTCTAATGTTGATGGTGGTTACACAGGTACAGGAGAAATACCTTTTCATTCTGATCATAAATGGACTCCCTATCCTTCTAGTGGTTCTCTACTTTATGCTTTAGAAGTATCATCTCAAGGTGGGGATACGGCATGGTTAAATCTCAATTTAGCTTATGAAACTTTAGATGAATCTACAAAAGAACGGATAGCAAATTTGCAGTTGATTACTTACAATCCATTTTTAAATAAACCAGGAGAACCTCGCAGAAAATACCGCGAAGATAATACTATTCCTCTCATTAGTCCTGTATTTCCCCATCCATTGGTGAGAACACATCCAGAAAGTGGCAAGAAGATTTTATATTTAGACTATGCCACAGAAGTTGAAGTTGTGGGTTTAGAAGCACAAGAGGGTAAACAATTAATTGAACAATTGAGAGAACATCTTCATAAACCTCAATTTTATTATCAACATAAGTGGTCTGTGGGCGATATTGTTTATTGGGATAATCAATCTACATTGCATTATCGTCAAGCTTTTGATCCTAATCAACGTCGAGTTTTAAAACGGATTAGTTTAGCAGGGAGTCGCCCATTTTAGGTTTTCTAATCAAACAATTTGAATTGAAATTAAGTGAGGAGATACAATCATGAACTTTAACATACCACAACGCACAGTTTTACAGAAATTAGTTCAATATTCAGCTTCAGCATTAGCTTTGGTTTTTCTGTCTGCTCCAATTGCTACTAACATAGTTCAAGCCCAAAATACAACTAATAAAGCAGGAATTAAAACTAAAGTAGTCCGACTTGCTTATCAAACTTCTGGAGATATTGTTAAAATCAAAGGAGTTATAGATAAACGTCTTCAACCTTTAGGTATAAAGGTTGAATGGTCTCCATTTCCTGCTGGACCACAACTAATGGAAGCCATGAATGCCAATAGGGTTGATATTGGTTCTGTAGGAGAAACACCACCAATTTTTGCTCAAGCTGCTGGTGCTCAATTAGCTTATATTGCTGGACGTAAACCTAGTAAGGGTGAAGGTAGTGCTATTGTTGTTCAGAAAGATTCTCCTATTAAGACAGTTAAGGATCTTAAAGGTAAGAAAGTTGTTTTTCAAAAAGGATCAGCATCACATTATTTACTACTCAGAGCATTAGCAGAAGTAGGTTTAAAATATAGCGATATTCAAGCAGTCAGTTTAACTCCTGCTGAAGCCCGTGATGCTTTTATTCAGAAAAAGATTGATGCTTGGGTAGCCTGGGACCCTTTTATTGCTGTAGTCCAGAACACTGCCAATGCTCGTGTTTTAAGAAATGCTTCTAAAATTGCTACCCAAGGTGGATTTTATATGGCTAGACGGAGTTTTGCTGTAGAAAATCCAGAAGTAGTGCGGATAGTTTTAGAAGAGGTAGATAAATTAGGAGAATGGGCAGAATCTAATCCTGATGAAGTTGTAAAAATTCTCGCACCTGAACTAAAACTTGATCCTGCACTTTTAGCTGTGGTAGTTCGTAGACGTACATTCCGTTTACGTCCAATCAACTCATATCTGATTTCTGAACAACAACGAATTGCCGATTTGTTTTATAAAGAAGGAGTTATTCCTAAACAAGTTGCAATTAAAGATTCTGTTCTCAGTTCTCAACAATATGCAGCTATTACACCCCAAAGAATTAGCAAGAAATAACTTGTAGTTATTCTGATTCTCATGGCGGTTTTTAGCCGCTTTTAATTATCCTTCTCATCACTTAATAAATGATCATGAAACTTTCTGCCACTGATTTTTCATCAAAATATACAATGAAAAAAAATAAATTACATTTTAATTTTCTCAAAAATCGCTATATTCAATCATTTATACCTTGGCTTGTACCAATAACAATAATTATATTGTGGCAATTTTTGTCTTCTATTGGTGTTATTCCTACCAGAATATTACCAGCACCCTTAGCAGTTGTTACTGCTGCTATTAAATTAACTCAGACAGGTGAACTTTTCAGAAATATTGGTATTAGTGCGGTACGAGCGATATCTGGGTTTTTAATTGGGGGAAGTATTGGATTTAGTTTAGGTTTACTTAATGGTGTTTCTCCCATTGCGGAAAAGTTACTAGATACATCACTGCAAATGTTGCGAAATATTCCTAACTTAGCATTAATTCCTCTCGTTATTTTATGGTTTGGTATTGGTGATGAAGCAAGATTATTTCTAGTATCTTTGGGTGTAATGTTTCCGATTTATTTAAACACTTTTCATGGGATTCGTAGTGTTGATCCTGGTTTGATAGAAATGGGTAAAATTTATGGTTTAAATACTTGGGGTTTATTCTGGCGAATTATTCTCCCAGGAGCAATGTCTTCAATTTTAGTTGGTGTGCGGTTTTCTTTAGGGATTATGTGGTTAACACTGATTGTAGCAGAAACAATTGCGGCGGATTCTGGGATTGGTTATATGGCAACAAATGCTAGAGAATTTATGCAAACTGATGTTGTAGTTTTGAGCATTCTCATCTATGCGTTGTTCGGCAAGCTGGCTGATATAGTTGCTAAAGCTTTGGAAAACTACTGGTTACAGTGGAATCCCAGTTATTTGAAGGGTTAATCTACTTATACTCGATAGAGTTACAGTATTTTTTTGTAAAAGTATTGCTTTTCTTGATTTATTTGTGTAATACTCTTAAACACTACCCAGATAATACGGTTTACCGATAGAGTTAGTGTAGTTAATGATTGAAAAATTTTACATTTAAATAAGAATCATGCAAGTTCTTTGGTTTATTCCCACACATGGTGATGGACGCTATCTAGGAACTGCTATAGGTGGTCGTTCAGTTAATTTTGATTATTGGCGACAAATTGCCCAAGCAGTTGATCAATTAGGATTTACAGGGGCTTTATTACCCACAGGTCGTTCTTGTGAAGATGCCTGGATTTTAGCTTCAACTTTGGTAACTCACACCAAAAAAATGCGGTTTTTAGTAGCAATCCGTCCGGGTTTAATGTCACCAGGAGTGGCGGCAAGAATGGCGGCAACTTTTGATAGAATTTCTGGCGGACGATTATTAATTAATGTCGTAACTGGTGGTGATCCTGTTGAATTAGCTGGTGATGGTTTGCATCTTGGTCATGATGATCGCTATCAACTAACCGATGAATTTTTAACAGTTTGGCGAGAAATTGCTGGAGGTAAAATTTCTAACTTTGAAGGTGATTATCTCAATATTAAAGAAGGAAAAATCCTATTTCCTAATGTTCAAAAACCTCATCCCCCTTTGTGGTTTGGTGGTTCTTCTCCGATTGCTCAAGTAATAGCTGCCAAGCACGTTGATGTTTATTTAACTTGGGGTGAACCACCTCAACAAGTAGCAGAAAAAATTGCTTCTGTGAGACGTTTGGCACAAGCACAAGGACGAACATTAAGCTTTGGTATTCGTCTTCATGTGATTGTCAGAGAAACTGAAAGTCAAGCTTGGGATGCGGCTAATGATTTGATTCGTTATGTAGATGATCAGGCTATTAAGAAATCCCAACAAGCTTATTCTCGCATGGATTCTGAAGGACAAAAACGCATGAAGGAATTACATAATGGCAGTCGAGAAGCATTAGAAATTAGCCCTAATTTATGGGCAGGAATTGGTTTAGTTCGAGGTGGTGCGGGAACTGCATTAGTAGGAGATCCTGATACCGTTGCCAGAAGAATGCAAGAGTATGCAGATTTAGGAATTGATACTTTTATTTTCTCTGGTTATCCCCATTTAGAGGAAGCTTATCGGGTAGCAGAATTGCTTTTTCCTCGTCTACCCTTAGATAATTTACCAACAGTAGAACCGCAGTTATTAAGTCCTTTTGGTGAAGTTGTTGCTAACCAAGAATTTCCCAAACAACTTAAAGAACAACTGAGAGAAACAACAGTAGCAACTGTAGATTAGTTAAAAGTTAATTAAATCAAGAGGTTTAGACACATGGCTTATATTTTAGCGATCGCTGGTAGTCCTTCTCATCCTTCTAGAACCTACGGAATTTTAGAATATGCAACTCAAATTCTTTCCCAACAAGGCTTAGAAACAGAGATTATTTCTGTGCGGGATTTACCTGCGGAAGATTTAGTTTATGGACGTTACAATAGTCCAGCTTTAGAACAACCAAAAGCACTGCTAGAAAAAGCAAGTGGCGTAATTATTGCGACACCAATTTACAAAGCAGCATATACAGGTTTACTCAAAGCATTTTTGGATTTATTACCTCAAAAAGCTTTGACAGGTAAAGTTTTACTACCTTTAGCAACTGGTGGTACAATCGCTCATTTATTATCAATAGAATATGCCTTAAAACCAGTTTTAGGTGAATTAGGTGCAAGGCATATTTTAAGTACAGTTTACGCAGTAGATAAGCAAATTCAAATTCAAGCTGATGGTAGTTTGCAATTGGATGAAGAAATTAATCAACGTCTGCAAGAAGTTTTAATAGAATTTGTCCAAGATGTTAATAAATCTCAACCTGATGTTAAGGAATTAGCATATAGCAACTAAAGGCATCTATGAATCAATACTCTGATTTGCTATCGGAACTCTCTGATTTTCTTTATCGTCGTAGTCCTTATTATGGAGATGTCAAGTCAGAACATTTAGAATTTAATTCTCAACTTCAAGATTTTTCGCAACGAGTAAACTATATTTGTGGTTTACAAACTGGAGGTAAACTTTCTTCAGAAGAGGCTTATAAAGAAATAGAAACTCTCTGGAAGAAGTTAAAAATTACCAAGAAAAAAACATTAAGTTGCTAGAGACAGGAGAATGTCATTCAAATATTGACTGATCAAATAAAAAGATTATTTTTCATGTTAGGTAGAGCCACGGTATATCTTTAATTTACCGTTCTACCATTTTTTTGTATATATTTCGGACAGGTCTATTGAGAGGATACAATCATTTTAATGTCATTACGAAACCTCTACCTTTTCTAAATCTACACCCTGTCCTTGATCTAATTCTGGTAAATTTTTCCCCAAAATCAGAACAGATACCATCATTAATAAACTCGTCACCATAATCACACTTATTACATTTGGATCATCAAAATTACTCGTACCTATTAATAATGCTGCGGCGAAATTACGTTGTGCAGTTCCTACTCCTAACACTCTTTGAGTATCAATACCAGGACCACCCAATAAATAACCCACAGTAAACGAGAAAATAATAAAAATAGCACAAATAAAGATCACACCATTTGTCAATAAAATAATAATTTCATTGAAGTGAACTATCAACCGCACTCCTAAACCTAAAAGCAATCCAAAATTAGAGATTTTGAAAGTAATTGCTTGGAGATTGAGAGCGATATCCTCATATTTTGCCTTAATTAATAACCCAATTCCCAACGGTGTTAACATCATCAATATTAAAGGTTTAGCAATATCCCAAGAACTGACTTCTACACCTTGCAAAACTAATGGTAATACCATCGGCATATAAAAAACAGTGCCGAACATTAACATCATCATTAACCCCGTAGAAAAGGCTAAATTCCCCTTCACTATTTGGGCAAGTTTAGGTAAAGCGGGAGGACCTGATGCCAATGCCATAATTATCAAACCATCTTTCACCGGTTCATTAACAGGTATTACTAGCAGCAGCAAATATACAAAAAGTGGCACTAAAACAAAATTTGTTAATAGCGATAAAAAAACCAAACGCATATTACGAAGAGGTTGCCAAATCTGTTGTAAAGTTAACTTTAAACCTGTACCAAACATAGTAGCAACAACAAAAGCCAAAAATGCAATTTTGTCAAGGATAGGGATAATTTCGTTCATAAATTTCTTATTTCGCGCCAACAGGCCAAGAAGAAAGGAATATTCAATATAATTCTGTTAAGCTTCAAAATCTTTTTTAAAACTAATCACAGAGGCACTGAGGACACAGAGAGAATAAAATAATTGAGTATGAATTTTAAAATATCCTCTCAATCTTGCTATCTGCGCCTCTGCGTGAGAAAAAAATTACTTCAAATTCAAAGTAACTTTCTGTAAATTACCTGTAAATGCAAACGGTACTTGATAGGTTTCCACAATAGGAGTACCTGTATCTCTACCAACATCAAAAGTTTCATCCAAAGCCAAACGATAGGGGATAGTTTTGGCAATTCGACCCTCAGCTATTGGTTGATCATTAATAAATAACTTCCCTATTCCACCAGCACCAACTTCACTACCGTCATAATCAAAATTAAATTTGATTGTTGACTTACCTGGGGGTAATTTTTGAGGAGATTGAATAATGTAACGTTCAGCATTTACAAAGTTGTAAACATAAGTTGGTTTACTATCTTCTAGGAAAAATCCCCAACCCGCAAAACGTCCTCCTTGAGTTAATAAAACACCCTCCGCACCACTTTCTGGAATTTCCACATCAGCGGTAATGCTAAAGGATCTATTTTTTAAACTTGGGGCGCTACCTTCGGGAATGCTTACCCCACTAGAATAGTAAGTAAAAGTTGTGCGTGCTGCGGACGGAGAAGGACGACTGTTGACATCAAATCTTTCAGAAAGGCGATCATCTAATGGTAGAACTTTGTATTTACGTGCTTCTGATAAAAATAACTTTTCCAGGTTTTCCAATTTCTTTGGATTTTCAGTTGCTAGATTATTGGCTTCGCTAAAATCGTTTTCAATGTTGTATAGTTCCCAAGAATCTTTCTCAAAGTCAGCATTAATTGTACCCTGCCAAGGTAATCGGGGATGACGCGCCGCAGCTATCCATCCATTATTATAAATAGCCCGGTTTCCGAACATCTCAAAATACTGGGTTTTTCGCTCAGAAGGGGCATCAGAATTATCAAATGTGTAAACTAGGCTAGTACCTTCAATTTTCTGCTGTTTCACTCCATTAACTTTTGTAGGTGCAGTAATTCCTGCGGCCTCAAAAATAGTTGGTGTAATATCAATGACGTGATGGAATTGGCTACGAAGTCCGCCTTGATCTTTGATACGATCTCCCCATGCAATAATCAAAGGGTTACGAGTGCCACCAAAGTGAGAAGCTATTTGTTTTGTCCATTGAAATGGTGTTGTACCAGCCCATGCCCAAGCTGCATGATAATGATTAAAGGTTTTAGGACTACCTAAGTCATTCAAAGAAGCTAGGAGTTGTTCTCGACTTTCGGGTACTTTATTGAAAACTTTTAATTCATTAACACTACCTGCTAAACCCCCCTCCGCACTAGCACCATTATCACCAACAATGTAGAAAATTAAGGTATTATCTAATTCCCCAATTTGCTCAATCGCATTAATTAATCTTCCCACTTCATGGTCTGTATATGCTAAAAATCCCGCAAATACTTCCATTTCATGGGCATAGATTTTTTGATCCTCTGGAGATAAAGAATCCCACGCTGGCAATTCTATCGGACGGGGGGTAAGTTGGGCATTAACAGGAATTACACCCAGTTGTTTCTGACGCGCAAAGGTTTCCTCTCGTAACTTATCCCAGCCTTGGTCAAACTTGCCTTGATACTTGTCTATCCAGGCTTTGGGGGCGTGATGGGGTGCATGAGTAGCACCGGTAGCTAGATAGGTAAAAAAGGGCTTATCGGGAGCTATAGATTGTTGAGAATGAATCCAGCTAATAGCATGATCTACTAAATCTGGAGTCAAATGGTAATCGGGGTTATTGGTTGGTGGTGCAATTCGCTTAGTATTTTCTACCAAAGCCGGACTCCATTGGTTAGTATCACCACCTAAGAAACCGTAGAAATATTCAAATCCTAATCCTGTTGGCCAGCGATCAAAAGGTCCAGCCACACTGGTTTCATAATCTGGTGTATTGTGCCATTTACCAAAAGCCGCAGTATTATAACCATTCTGCCGTAATACTTCCGCTACAGTAGCAGCACTCTTAGGTAAGATAGTTGTGTAACCAGGAAAACCAGAGGCCAATTCCTCAACTACACCTGTACCTACTGAATGATGATTGCGTCCAGTTAATAAAGCAGCGCGTGTAGGTGAACAAAGGGCTGTAGTATGGAATTGGTTGTAACGTAATCCTTTTTCAGCCAAGTGAGTCAAATTTGGGGTGTCTATAGATCCACCAAAGGTACTCGCTTGTCCAAAACCCACATCATCCAATAATACTAATAATACATTGGGGGCTTTTTCTGGAGCTTTAATTAGTGCGGGAAAATCTGGTGTTGACTCTTGATAAGTGATACCGATTTTACCTTCAAAAGGCCGTGGAAGTACTGGTAAAACCTTTGATGTCGCAGCTAAGGCGGGGCTTGTTACCATCAACAATGTGATGAGAAAAGATAGAGACAGCACCCGCAAAATTGAATGTAACATACAATAACCTTGTATAAAAAAGCTGAAACTTTGTGCTAGGGATTACGTTCGTGAATGCTTCGCTAGTTCGTCTTTGTGTGAGGCTTATATTTTTATGATTTGCGTACTAAGAGAGAAATAAACCACGAAGAAACGAAGTAAACGAAGATAAGAGGGTAGAAAGATATTTTGGGTTAGTGTTGTCAGTTTTTCACCAAACGAAAGCCAATATGAGTTGTTCCAGTATCGGGAGATTCTGATTCCCGTGCGGCTGGACGATAACGGCTACAATAGTTAGGCGCACATAAATAAGAACCTCCTTTAATGACATGAAGGGCAATCTCTGTCGGTTTTTTAGGGTCAAAACTTTTACCAGGACCTGTGGGGTTGACTCTGTGGGCTTTATTGTCATGTCCTAAGCTGAACCAGTCGGAAGTCCATTCCCAAACGTTGCCAGTTATGTCGTAAAGTCCATAACCATTGGCAGGAAATGAACCAACAGGAGCTACACCTACGTAACCATCAGTTTTTATATTGAAAAAAGGGAAAATTCCCTGCCAAGTATTCGCTTTTTTGGCTGAATACTGATTACCCCAAGTATAAGTTGCCCCATCTAAGCCTCCACGTGCAGCGTATTCCCACTGTGCTTCTGTGGGTAGAGATTTTCCTGCCCATTGGGCGTAAGCAAGAGCATCTTCGTAGGCAATATGCACAACTGGGTAGTTTTCTTTACCTACAATTGTGCTATCACTCCCAAAGGGATGCTGCCAATTAGCGCCGGGTGTCCAATGCCACCAACTGAGAAGCTGAACCTGCTTAACTCCTGGTTTGGGCATTTGAAATACCAGAGAACCTGGTAATCTTTCTTCGTTTGATAAGTCGAGAAACTGTTCTTTTGATAAAGGGCGTTCGGCAACTGTTACATAGTTTGTGGCTTTGACAAATTCAGCAAATTGGGCGTTTGTTACCTCATATTTATCAATACAGAAGGAGCTAACTCTGACGTTTTCTTCTGTTCGCTCTTCTACAAAACCAGAATCGTTCGCTCCCATTTTAAATGTACCCCCAGAAATAATTGCCATTCCTGGAGGGCAAGTATTAACAGTAGCGGCTAATGCTGGTAGATTGGTGAATAGTGATATAAATGCAACCACTTGAATCAGCAGTAATATTAAGAACCGCATTTTATGCCGTTGGAACTTTTAAACCAAGAATTTTGACCAATATGTCTACATAAAGTTCTGTAGGATTGGCTACTACTTCGATGGGCGATCGCATACATAACTAAGCTCCTGAGCGATCGCTTGTAGAATCACTGGAAGGTTCTTCTTTACTACTTCTACAACTGACCAAGTTATCTTGATCGAGATTATTAGCAGCAAATACATATACTGGACTAAAGATCAAAATTGAAGCAGTGATTAGCAAAATTACTTGCATATCTAATGGATTAATTTTTCAAAATTTTGTGGAAAAAAGGCAGAAATCAACATAGAGTGTGAGTTCATGTCAAAAGACTTTTAACTTGTCTTCTTCTAACTTATTTTCTCCTCTCCTGTAGCCACTGGTAAATCTTTTTTAGTGCTATATTCTGTCCAAGAACCTTCATAAATTCTGACTTTAGGATAATTAAGCAGATGCTTTAAAACCACATATTGTAATGTAGCTTCCCGTCCTGTACTACAAGAAACAATAATGTCATTTTCAGGAGTAATCTTTTTATCTGCCAGAATTTTCTTAATCTCATCTAATGACTTTAATTTGTGAGGATTTTTACCATCTGTGAATGTTACCCAAGGAATATTCCGCGCACCAGGAATATGTCCATTGCGTATCCAAATATTTTCTTCACCCCGGAACAATTTTTCTGGTCTAGGATCAATAAAAACAACTCCTGATTTACCAATCAATTTTCTCACATCATTTAAACTCACACGCACTGAAGGGTTATCCCGAACTGTGAATTTACCGACGGAGTATTTAGGAAACTCTTTAGTTACATCTTGATCAGTTTTATAACCTGCATAGCCACCATCCAATACAGCGATATCTTTTAGTCCAGAACGTTCTAGTAAATAAGCAACCATTGTTGCACCTAAAACATCTCTACCATCTGAATATACAAGAACACGACTATTATTTGTTACACCAGAATTAGCGAATATGTCCCCTAGTTTTTGATTGTCCCAATATTGTACCGGCAATCCTTCTTTTGGACCTCTAAAAGCCGTATCAGCAATGTTTACAGCATTAGGAAGATGTCCTTCTATATAGTCGAGAGGAAAATTACGTACATCTAAAATTCTGAGGTTAGAATCTTTGGCGTTTTCAGCTACCCAATTTGGCGAAACAAACTGAATATTAGCGCGAGAATTAGCTGATAACACTGGCAAAGGTAATAAGGGAATACTTACTACAAAGGCAAAAAACACTGTCAACAAAGCAAATAACTTAGGTTTTTTCAAACTTTTGAAAGAGAACCTTTTAAACATCATTTTCACCCTTTTTTGTATTTAATTAAACTATTTATTTTTAGTGAAATTACTTTAATTAGCAGTAATATTAAAGTAATTTCAAAAACTGCATTTTACGCCGTTGTGACTGTTAAACCGATAATTTTAGCAAATCTCTCTACATAGAATTCTGTAGGATTAGCAACTTGTTGAATAGATTCCCGTTGACGTAAATTTTCCCACCATTGCGTCAACTTGGGTGTTTCTGTTGGTAGAGTAAAATTACGGAATTTTTCTAAAACTGGTAATCTTTCAAACCAAGGATAGAAACTAATATCTACTAAACTCAAGTTCTCTCCTAAGAAGTAAGCACCATTACCAGAAAGTCTACCTAACCCTTCTTCTTCAATATACAAAAGAGACTCTAAAAACTCCCTCTTTCCCTGTTCTTGTTCTTGGGTATCTTTACCACGCAGGAATTTATTAAAAGCTGGAACTAAACGAGTATTAGCATAATCAATCCAAATTCTGGCAACTGCTTTTGTAGCAGGATCATGAGGTAATAAAGCTGGTTCGGGAAATACTTCTTCTAAATATTCATTGATAATTGTGGATTCATATATTTCCACATCACCATGTTTGATAGCTGGAACTTTCCCATAGCGAGAAACTTGAGTAAAAGCTTCTGGTTTATTCTGTAAATCAATTTCAATTGGTGTAAAATCAATTCCCTTTTCTAGCAACACTACACGGGTTCTTTGGGAGAAAGTAGAGGCTTTAGCAAAGTAAAGTTGTAAGTTACTCATTTAGTCCTTTCCTTGATTGGGATTTGTTTGAATTTTTGGTTAATTGCAAAAATTACAAGTTGAATGACAAGCAAAGATAGAAGTGAAGCAATTTCACTCCTAAAATTTACATTTTTTGACTGGCAAACTACCAGGGCTTTAAATTAACTACGGTTTATTGGTCGAATTATCGTATTATATTAGAAGTATTCCATAGTTTTTACTAAAAAACAAGTCTTTTAGCAAATATTCTTCTCCAAATGTAGAGCCAAAATGCCCAACAATTTAACACTTGTCCATAGCTTGCTTCTCTTCAGTACCGCGTTTATTGCCGGATCGCTTAATGCTGTAGCGGGAGGAGGTAGTTTCATTACATTTCCTACCTTAATATTTACTGGTATATCGCCAATTACCGCCAATGCTACAAATAATACTGCTTTATGGATTGCAGCTATGGCCAGTGCGGGTGCATATCGTCACAATTTGCACATCCCACCACGACAGCTTTTGATACTATGTGTTACCAGTTTAATTGGTGGAGGAATTGGCTCTGTTATTTTGCTATATACATCAGCGGATATGTTTAAACAGCTACTTCCTTATCTGTTACTTTCAGCAACGCTGATATTTACATTTAGCGAACCTCTGAAAATGTGGTTACAATTTCAAAGCCAGAAATCATCAGAATCTCCACCTTTATTAATGCTCGTGATTGCACAATTAGCAATATCTATCTATGGTGGTTTCTTTGGTGCAGGTTTAGGAATTTTAATGTTAGCAACTCTAAGCTTTTTAGGTATTAAAAATATTCACACTATGAATGCTTTTAAATCCTTTCTTGGTAGTTGTATCAACGGTATCGCTATTTTTCCTTTTATGTTCGCTGGTTTAATTGCTTGGCATCAGGCTATTTTAATGGCTGTGGGTGGTTCTCTTGGTGGTTATTTGTGCGCTCATTATGCGCGGAAACTAGATCCTCGTTTTGTGCGAATATTTGTGATTGTTGTTGGTTTTACTATGACGACTTACTTTTTTATTAGTGGTTAAAACTGATAACTATCATTGGCTATGATTGAAGTTCTTATTCTGAAGAAGAATTCTGACTTCTCATATCGGTTTCTAGATTATTAGAAATCATGTAAAATAAACAAGGAAGTGATATATTTATCCCTAATATCAATAAATCCTTCAGTTGTCTTCTACCTTTTTTCAGGTTCTTGAAAAAAACTCAATTATGAAATCCCATAAATTCTCCGCAATTCTATCTGCTATTGCAATTACTCCCCTAATCTTCGCCATAACTGCTTGTAGCGATGAACCACAGAACACTAAAAGCACTCCCACTTCTCCAGGACAAGTAACTCGCGCTCTCTGGAATCGCATTAAAAGTCGTGGCAAGATTGTTTGTGGTGTTAGCGGTGAATTACCAGGATTTAGCTTTGTGGGGACTGACGGCAAATATGGCGGTATAGACGTTGATATTTGTCGTGCCATAGCAGCAGCAGTATTTGATAATCCAGATGCTGTAGAATATCGGAATCTCAATTCCAAAGAACGATTTACAGCTTTGCAAACTGGAGAAGTAGATATCCTCAGTCGCAATACAACCTGGACTTTTAGCCGTGCAACTTCCCAAGGCTTAGATTTTGCACCTGTGGTATTTTACGATGGTCAAGCTGTTATGGTTCGCAAAAATAGCAATATTAAATCCGTAAAAGACCTGAAAGATAAAGCTATTTGTGTGCAAACTGGAACTACTACTGAACAGAATTTAGCAGACCAAATGCGGAAACAGAGTATTACTTATAAACCTGTTGTTTTTGAAGATGTGAATGTGACATTTGCTACTTATGCAGAAGGACGTTGTGACGCTATAACCACAGACCGTTCTGGATTAGTTTCTCGACGAACAAAACTACCGAAACCAGATGATCATATCATTTTAGATGATGTTCTTTCTTCCGAACCCCTTGCGCCAGCAGTTGCTAATGGAGATACTCAGTGGAGTGATATAGTTAAGTGGACTGTTTATGCTTTAGTGAAAGCGGAAGAGTTGGGAATTAATTCTCAAAATCTCACAGAGTTAGCAAATAGCAAAGATCCAGATATTAAACGTTTTCTAGGAACAGAAGGAAATCTAGGAGAAGGAATTAGTTTAACAAATGATTTTGCAGCCAGGATAGTAAAACACGTTGGTAATTATGGTGAAATTTATGATCGTAATTTGGGGACAAAAACCAGGCTAAATCTGGCTCGCGGTCAAAATCAACTGGGGATAAAAGGAGGATTACTTTATTCTCCACCTTTCCGATAAAGAAGCAAAAAAAAGAAACTGACTATTAACAATTGACTACTGAATAATGACTAATTCTAAACCTCCTTTGTGGCGTGATAATCGGTTTTGGCAAAATGCTATTCAGTTAATTGTTGTGTTTTTAATAGTAGTTATAGTCATCATTTTCTGGGGAAATGTCAGACGTAATTTACAGCAATTAGGAATTCAATTTGGATTTAATTTTCTCAAGCAACAAGCATCTTTTGATATTGGTGAAACTTTAATTAACTATAAACCAACGGATGCTTATAATTATGCTTTGTTCGTGGGATTAATTAATTCATTGCGAATAGCATTTATGGGAATTTTCTTGACGACAATTGTAGGGATTACTGCGGGAATTGCTCGACTTTCTGATAATTGGTTGGTGAGAAATATCACGGCTGTTTATGTAGAGATTTTTCGGAATACACCATTATTATTGCAATTGCTATTTTGGTATTTTGCAGTTTTCTTGAGTTTTCCTAAAGCCGAAAATAAAGCGTCTTTTTTGGGTTTAGCTAACTTTAGTCAAAATGGTATTGAACTTCCTTGGTTTACCTTGTCTCCAGAGTTTTCTAGTTTGTTAATTGGGTTGACTTTTTACACAGGTGCGTTTATTGCTGAAATTGTGCGAGCGGGGATTCAATCTGTACCGAAAGGACAAGCAGAAGCAGCTAAATCTCTGGGTTTAAAACCAGGTTTAGTAATGCGATTGGTTATTTTTCCCCAAGCTTTACGGGTGATTATTCCTCCATTAACCAGTCAATATTTAAATTTAACCAAAAATTCCAGTTTAGCGATCGCTATCGGTTATCCTGATATTTATTTTGTAGCTTCTACCACTTTTAACCAAACGGGGAAAGCTGTAGAGGTAATGCTGTTAATCATGATTACCTATCTTACTTTGAGTTTGATAATTTCTTTGACTATGAATTTATTTAATCGTGCTGTCCAAATTAAAGAAAGATAATGTTGACCGCAGATAAACGCGGATAAACGCAGACGAATACGGATGATTTTCTATGATGATTAAACTGACTTGGTTAAGAAAAAATCTCTTTAATAATTGGTATAATAGTTTACTAACTATTATTTGCTTTATATTTCTATTTTGGTTATTTCAAGGATTTGTAATTTGGTTAATTACTAAAGCACAATGGAAAGTAATCCAAGTTAATTTACATTTATTTTTAGTAGGAAGATTTCCCCAAGATTTATATTGGCGGATTTGGGTTGTTTTAGGAATATCTACAACTTTAATCGCAAATACGGTTGGTGTATTTACTACAAAAGCATTATTCACAAAATGCAATTTGATAATTTCTGCTTTTATTGCTTGGATTTTACTGTCTGTTTTAGCAATACCAAGCCGTCTATATTTATTATTAATAATAGGTTTGATAGTCGCAGCTTTGATCATCGGTCAAAAATTTACTAAAATCATCACACCTTGGCTTTCATTAATTTGGTTCTTATCTTTTTCCCTAATTATTTGGTTAATTGGTGGTGGTTTAGGATTACAATCTGTATCTACAAACCTATGGAATGGTTTACTACTGACCCTATTAATGGCAATAATTAGTATTGTTCTTTCCTTTCCTATAGGAGTTTTACTTGCATTAGGAAGAACAAGTAATTTACTCGTAGTGCGTTGGTTTTCTATTCTTTATATTGAAATTGTCAGAGGATTACCCTTAATTGGTATTCTATTTTTAGCCCAAGTTATGTTACCTTTATTCTTACCAGCAGACTTTCGTTTAGATAGATTACTCAGAGGTATTGCTGGATTAATCTTATTTAGTGCTGCATACATGGCTGAAAATGTCCGCGGTGGACTACAAGCAATTCCCAGAGGACAAATAGAAGCAGGAAAAGCACTAGGATTGAATACACCTTTATTACTCATATTAGTAATATTACCTCAAGCGTTACGCGCAGTTATTCCCGCAATTGTTGGTCAATTTATTGGCTTATTTAAAGATACTTCACTTTTATCATTAGTGGGATTAGTCGAATTAACAGGAATAGCACGTTCTGTTTTAGCACAACCGCAATTTTTAGGTAGATATGCAGAAGTATATTTATTCATTGGGTTGATTTATGGGCTATTTTGCTATTCAATGTCCTTAGCTGCTAAAAAACTAGAAAAACAGTTAACATCGTAGGTTGTGTTGACCTAATAAATAACTGTCAGAATCAGGATATTCAGGATTAAAGGATGAAAAACAATGATTTTATCACCAATTACTCGTAGGTTGGGTTGACAGTAGGAAACCCAAAACTTCTTAAATATCAAACTAGACAAAAAGAATATTATGACAGAAACAAACCCGATAATAATTGCCGAAAATGTTCACAAATGGTATGGTAAATTTCACGTTCTCCAAGGGGTTAGTTTAACCGTAGAACGAGGAGAAGTTGTTGTTTTAATGGGACCATCCGGTTCAGGAAAATCAACCTTTATTCGCACATTTAACGCTTTAGAAGAATATCAACAAGGAATTATTATCATTGACGGAATTACCCTCAGTCATGATTTACGCAATATTGAAACCATTCGTCGAGAAGTGGGAATGGTCTTTCAGCAATTTAACTTATTTCCCCATTTAACAGTTTTACAAAATATTACTTTAGCACCAATATATGTCCGCAAAATATCCAAAGTTAAAGCTGAAGAATTAGCAATGCAATTATTAGAAAGAGTGGGAATTTTAGCACAAGCACAAAAATATCCTGGACAATTATCTGGTGGACAACAACAACGAGTAGCCATAGCGCGTGCATTAGCAATGCAACCGAAAATTATGTTATTTGATGAACCGACATCAGCATTAGATCCAGAAATGGTAAGGGAAGTTTTAGAGGTCATGCGAAATCTTGCTGATGATGGAATGACAATGGTAGTTGTTACCCATGAAGTTGGATTTGCGCGAGAAGTTGCTGATAGAGTAGTGCTTATGGATAGCGGTTTGTTAGTTGAATCTTCTACTCCCGACACCTTTTTTACTAATCCTGAAGAAGAGAGAACCAAGAAGTTTTTATCACAAATTTTGTAGCATATCTCACTCAATCAATAACCACTATAGAAGTAGAAAGTATTTGGAAACTCAGAATAGTAATTTAATTACTGAGTCTTCAAATTAATCCTTAGTTATTATTAATTAAGGCTTCTTCCTGTGGTAAAAATCCACCTGCTTGCATTTGCCATAATCTGTGATAAGCGCCACCCTTAGCCAATAATTTTGAGTGAGTACCATCTTCAATAATGCGACCTTGATCAAACACCAAAATTCTGTCTAAATGAGCGATAGTAGATAAACGATGGGCTACTACAATGACTGTTTTTCCATTCATTGCTGTGTCTAAAGTATCTTGAATCGCTTTTTCGGTAATGGAATCAAGGCTAGAAGTTGCTTCATCTAAGATTAAGATAGGTGCATTTTTGAGGATAACGCGAGCGATCGCAATTCGTTGTCTTTGTCCCCCAGATAATTTTACACCACGTTCACCCACCAGAGAATTATAACCCTCCGTCATGTGGGCAATAAAATCGTCAGCATAAGCTTAGCCATTGTTGCAATGTTGGGTTACTGTAAACTTCATCGGCAATAAAATGATTGCCTTCAGGGAATACAGTAAAATCTACTTTTGCTCCCGCTTCACGCAGGGTATTAACAATATTTTGTGTATCTTCAATTGACAATTTTTCGTCTTTTGCACGTATCGTGGGATCTTTTTTCAACTGGCATAGTTTTAAATCCTCAAATTTGTGTTTGTAAAAGGTTGACAATATTTAGAACTTCAAAATAAAAAAATATCCAAAAATTTCTGGTGGTGCGGGCATCTTGCTCGCTAATCATCAAGGACGGGCAGGATTGCCCATCCCACAAGATTGGATACTCTATTTTTTGGTGTAACCTCACAAGGTCATTTACACACCTACCAAAGTTTTGTTCTCTACTTGAGATTCGGTCTTAGGTAGTTTAGATTCTACTGCTGTACCCTTGAAGAAATCAGGGTTGGCTTCGGTGTAGAATTTATGGGGATTGCCGAATACATAGGCTTTGAAGTCATCTTCAGAAATTACCCCTTCTCTGACCAAATCCCAGCTTTCAGCTAAAGGTGCGGTGAGATCGGGTACATCCCAGTGACCAACATCGGAGGAGTAAATGGCGTTAAGTTTGACTCCCAAGGGGTTGGCTTTGTCGTTGAATGCAGCAGCTATAGTACGATCATCAGACTCAGAACCAAAGAAGAAACTGTTCACCCAGCGATCGCGTATATCTTCAATTGATTGAATACCTGCTGCACCAAAATCTTCCAATTCGCTACCCACTGGTGAACGACTATGACGGTTGAAGGAAGAACCCAATACACTCTTAGTCAATTCCTCTTTGCTGAGAGAGTATCCTTGAGTAATTTCTCCACCATACTGTGCAAACAACTCAAACAACTCATCGGGGTTAGCTAAATCTGGGTTGTAGTTTTGCAATCCTTCTAAACTGCGTTTGGAGAAACGATCCACTAAATGAATGTAGACGTGAGCGCCCCAGTCTGCACCACCTTCTAGCATACCGACACGCAATTGTGGGAAGCGTCTGGTGACACCACCAAAGAACAAGGCTTTTGCAAACGCTTGAGAACCATCGGCAAAGTGACCAATATGGTTGTTCATGTAGTTACTAATGGAGGAGCGTCCTGTCCATCCTTGACTACCGTAATGGGTGGTGAGGGGTACGCCTAATTCGACGGCTTTAGCCCAGAAAGGATCATAGTCGTATTCACTATCTAGCCCGAAAAAGTCAATGTAAGAGGCATATTTACCAATTTCCGGGAATTGATCGGCTGGGTATTTATCTGCTATTGCTTTAATTGGTCGTTTCACCCCACCAGGGATATTAGCTACCTTTAATCCCAGAGTTTTGACTGCAAACTCTAACTCTTCAATCGCTTCTTGGGGGGTAGTCATGGGAATACCAGCTACCACAGTCAGGCGATCGCTATATTTGCGGTAAATATCAGCGTGATAATGATTAATTGCCCGTTGCAATAATTGACGATTCTCTTTACTTGCACCAGCCGCAGCTAAGGCATTATTGGGGAATAATACTGAATAATCTGAGCCTTGCTCCGCTTGACGTTCATAGAGGAGTGCGGGGAGAGTGTAAGTAGCCAAATCTAAGGTATTACGGGTAACTCTAGCCCACCAAGGCGATCTTAACGTGCGGTTATATTGACGTTCTTCAGGAGTTTGTTGATACCAGTCTTTACCTTCACTCTTGGGATTAAGACGAGAAGATTCAGCCTTGCGTAATTCATCTACCAGTTTCACACCGCCGTAGTGAGCAATATAATCCTCAAGGGCAGGAGTAAAATCATTAGTGTGAACATCAGTATCAATGACAGGATAATCCAGATTGGCTCTAACTGCGGCGGAGGGGGAGCTTTTCAACTTGCTATATTTAGTCATATTTTCCTTAGAAAAGTTACAAGACAACTTAGATCCCTGACTTCTCAAACAATTGCAGAATTTAAAAGTTATGAATTTTCAAAAAATCGGGGATCTGTGGGAGATCATGCTGTTGATTTTGACTTGGGTTTAATACGTAAGATTGAAGATTCTTGTCTTTTGGACAAGCCTAACTTTCCGATAGTTTGCATAGACTCCGGTAGGCTTTTAACGTCTGTGCTGACGGGATCTAAGGGAACAATAAATTTTCTTTAGTATGGTGTAATTGCAAATTGGCTCAACCTTGGAGTTAAAATCTAAAACTTTGCTCCTTTGCGTCTTTGCGCGAAACCCAATTATTTAAACTGCTGCTAATACCTTTTGAAATTGATTAACAGGACGAGATAAACCCAGATTTTCCCGCAGATTTGTACCTTCATACTCAGTGCGGAATAAACCCCGCTGTTGTAATTCAGGAATTACCAAGTCAACAAAATCATCCAATCCACCGGGAAGATAAGGAGGCATAATGTTGAAACCATCAGCAGCATCATTGACAAACCAGCTTTCTAGTTGATCTGCAATCTGCACTGGTGTACCGATAATTGTCCAATGACCACGCGCTCCGGCAATCCATTGATAAAGTTCACGAATGGTAAAATTGTGTCTACGAGCAATATCAATTAATAATGCTTGGCGGCTTTTATTATCATTGGTTTCTGGTAAATCTGGCAATGGTTCATCCAGAGGATAAGCGGAAAGATCCGTCCCTATCAGTCCTTGTAATAAGGCCAAACCAACCTGGGGATGAATTAAATCTTGCAGTTCTTGATATTTGGCTTGTGCGTCTACTTCTGTTAGTCCCACCACTGGAAAAACACCAGGCATAACTTTGAGTTGATCCGAGGTACGTCCATATTTTGCTAATCTACCTTTAACATCTGCGTAGAAGGCTTGAGCATCTTCTAAGGTTTGTTGAGCAGTAAATATCACTTCGGCAGTCCTACCTGCCAGTTCTTTACCATCTTCAGAAGAACCTGCTTGTACAATTACAGGATAACCTTGGGGCGGACGGGCAATGTTCAAAGGTCCCCGCACAGAAAAGAATCTGCCTTTATGGTTAAGTTGATGTATTTTATTGGGGTCGTAGTAAAAAGCTGTTTCTTTATCACGAACAAAAGCGTCATCTTCCCAGCTATCCCACAAACCTTTCACCACATCAATAAATTCGTGGGCGCGGATGTAGCGTTCTGCGTGAATAGGATGGTTTTCCAAACCGAAATTACCGGCTGTTTCACTACTACCAGTTGTGACTACATTCCAACCTGCTCTTCCCCCAGAAAGATGATCTAAGGAAGCAAATTTGCGTGCGAGAATATACGGGTCTTCATAAGTAGTAGAGGCAGTGGCGATAAAACCAATCTTTTCTGTCACCGCAGACAAGGCTGAAAAGAGGGTGACAGGTTCAAAGTCTCCACCAAAGGCAGTCCGGCCTTCCGCACCAGGACGATGTTGTAAGGCTAAACCGTCGGCGAGAAAAAATGCGTCGAATTTACCGCGCTCGGCTGTCTGGGCTATCTGCTTATAATGCTGGAAGTTGAGAGCGCCATTACTCCGTGCTTGAGGATGTCGCCAAGCTGCTACGTGCTGACCTGCTCCGGGTAAAAATGCACCAAGCCTTAGTTGTTTTTGTTGTTTGCCCATCGGAGACTCCAAGTAATATTTTTTACTAAATGAATATAGGATGATAAAAATTTTCTGGTCTGGCAGTTGTCATATATATCAATGTGACTACCGCATATTTATTTGTTGGGAAAGCTTTTTCAACTCCTTAGCCATAGTTGTAGGCATTAGCGTTAGTGGTGGGTTGCCGATAAAACTACTGCATCTCGACTGATTTATCGTAGATGAATAGTAGAATCTCATAACTCTCATGAAAAAGCAAGTACCTTTTATAAAAAATATGGTGAACTAAAATTATTGTCAGCTAATTGTTAGACATTCTAAGTATTCGATGACCTTAGAGTGTGCAGGGTGGGCGATCGCCTCTGGCGGGCGGAACGCCATCGCTCAATTTGAAAACAACATATAGAATGAATGTACTTATATTTGAATATTTAAGAAAATAAAGTAAGATAAAACATAAGTATGAAATCTCCAGAGAAACTAGCTAATTAACTATTTGCCAACTAATACTAACTAATGCTATACTTCCCTTATGGCATACATACCACTGGTGAAAAGCGGTCGAATTTCTGGGATTGCATCCAAATACCTTGAGGAGATATGCAGATGAGGGGAAAATCAAAAGCATTAAAAACCCGGCAGGACAAAGATTGTACGATGTCGAATCATACATCAGGGGCGATTCAATTAGAACTCCCACTATTTGCTACTGTCGGGTCAGTTCCTCAAAACAGCGAGATGACCTCGATAGACAAATTGTCTATATGCAATCCCTCTACCCAGACGGCTCAGGACTCAACTTCAAAAGAAAAGGTTTGCGCTCCCTACTGGACAGACTTCTGCAAGGAAATAAATTCATCCTTGTTGTTGCCTGTCGGGACAGACTCGCAAGATTTGGATTTGAACTTGTACAATATATGGTCGCTAGATTTTTAGTTGATAATTTTGATGTGATTTTACTTCCTACTTTTGAGACATCTATTATGTCTAGAAAAGCCAAAAGAAGAATCAGGTCTAAATCAGTTCGACAAATGCTTACTTTAAGTCATTACAAGTTCAAGAAATTTATCAAACACAAAGCAAATGAATTCCATAAAATAGTAATTGATATTAATGAAGCATATACTTCAAAAACAATATCATTAGCGATAATTTTGGGGACGAAATTGATGGGACATAAACATATTGACCCAAAAATTTAAACTTTTTACCATAAAAATTAGAGCGATCGCTAAAATGAAACCTTGACATTATGCGCCTTTCAGGGAATGAAATAGCCCTGCAATTCTGGGGGAATAAGAATTTCAAAGTCCCCCAAACTTGGGGGATTTAGGGGGCTAAATAATCATAAAACGAGGACAGATAGAACTTGTGTGTACACGTATTCGGAAAGGATAAATCTATCTTAGAAGTCGGGGATCTGGAAACAAGTGCTATAGCTGAATACTTACGTACATCCTTAAATCCAGAGTATCCTAATTCAGACAACATTAACCATTTAAAAACCAATTATTGAGGGGGAAAGCCCCCCATATCTCAACAATATCCTAAAAGCTCACAAACTCTTAATCAAATCCCTAAAAATTCTTTCAGAGTGTCTTTAAGATAGCTGATTGTGTCCCCGTTTTTTAACCAGAACGTATCAATTAAAAATTTAAACTTGGCCAATCTGGTTGACGGTAATAGTCAGTCATATCATCAAACTTTCGCAGTTCTACCTTTTTAATCGCAAATTCTGGATTATTCAATAGCAAAGACTGATTAAACTCAGAAAACATCTGACTTAGGTTAACCCGATCCAATTCTGAAGGAATTTCACCAAAATAACCCAATGTCACATGGGCTGTAAAATGATAATGCTGCTCAATACCTAAACCCATTAATGTCCGATTTTGATAAATGATCCTTCGGAACTGAATAATTTCCTCATAAGACCGTTTATCCTTTGGTACTAAACACACACCTACAGCCCTTGGCATCACAATCAATCCTAACATTTGCCAAGATATCGGATCAGATCCCTTTGTCATTAATTGTTGATACTCTTGAAACCTTTCAGTTAACTGAAAGTTCAAATCCTCAGCAAATCGAGGATTTTTTTCGCAAGCATGAACAAAGGCACTATCCCAAATTAAATCTGCTACAGTTACATGAAAACTAGCAGGGGGAACAGGTACAATTAAATCTTTGGCAATTGGTAGCTGTAATAGTTGCTGTTGATAGGCTTCTATTTGTCCATAAAAGGCAGCATTATCTGCATCTTCCGTTGCCGGTGGAGTAATCAGCGTATAACCCGGAAAAGGGGCAGCAACTCTTACTCCAGCATCAAGCCGAAATTTAGAAGATTCCTGAATATGCTGCACCTGGGTTTTGCAACTTTCTGGTAGCGTCATGCGTGCCACCCGATTTAAATAGGTTTGGTAGTTGTCGTCCAATCTTCATCACCTTGCGCTCTTTTGATAGATTGTAGGGAAAATTACTCAAATTAACTAAACTAATTTTCAATTTTTAATTGCTATGCCAATTTATGTTTACTGGGGTGAAGATGATTTTGCCATGGAAAAAGCAGTTGTAATTTTGCGCGATCACATTCTCGATCCCCTTTGGACTAGCTTTAACTACACTTCCTTTACTCCCGATCATCCCGATGCCATCATTCAAGCCTTAAATCAAGTCATGACCCCACCATTCGGCGCAGGTGGACGTTTAGTATGGTTAACAAACAGCACCCTCGGTCAAAACTGTCCAGATCATATATTATCCGAACTACAGCGCACTATTAATGCTATTCCCCCAGATTCAACCCTATTAATTACCAGCCGTAACAAACCAGATGAGCGCCTCAAAAGTACAAAACTGCTCAAACAATTTGCTACATTCTGCGAATTTCCCCTCATTCCCCCCTGGAAAACCGAGCTATTAGTTCAGTCAGTTCAACAAACTGCCCAAACCCTAGAGATCAAAATAACTCCTCAGATTGCAGAACTATTAGCCGAATCCATAGGTAATGATACCCGTCTGCTCTACAACGAACTAGAGAAATTACGTCTTTATACTCAAGGTAGCCGCAAACCCTTAGATATAAAAATAGTATCTGAATTAGTCAGAAATACAACTCAAAATACCTTACAACTAGCAAGAGCCATCAGAACAGGAGACACTCCCACAGCTTTAACCATCTTAGCCGACCTCACCAATGCCGCTGAACCAGGTTTAAAAATAGTTGCCACACTCATTGGTCAATTTCGCACCTGGCTATTAGTAAAAATGATGATGGAAACTGGCGAACGTAATCCCCAAGTGATCGCTCAAGCTGCTGAAATCTCAAACCCCAAACGCATCTACTTCCTACAGCAAGAAGTCAAATCTCTCCCCCTCCAACAACTCATCTCCACCTTACCCCTATTACTAGACCTAGAAGTCAGCCTCAAACAAGGAGCATCGGAAATATCAACACTACAGACCAAAATCATCGAACTCTGTCAAATATGTCGCCCCAGTTAATATCTCCACCAACCCGATCCCAGATTCCCTTTTGACTGGAACTTCTAACTGAGAAAATAATTCAAACGTGTTATTATACTCCCTCTGTGTCACCTAATCATATGATCACAATTTACACTCATCCTTTAATCAATAGATTCCAGGAAATACTCTCTCAATCCCTCATTTTAGCAACCATTACCACCACTACACTGATTTCTGCCAATTTCAGCATCAATACCACAGCATTCGCCCAAACTCCCAACATCAATAGTACAGAAGTAACCAACTATGCAAAAGCAGTATTAGCAATGGAGCCGGTCCGGCAACAAGCCTTTGAGGAAATTAAAAAACTCATCGGCAGCAAAGACATTCCCAAAATCATTTGCAATGATCCTAATACTGTCAATGCCCTACCTGGTAAAGCAAAGGATGTCGCTATCAAATATTGCAACAACTCTCAAAAAATAGTTGAAGAAAATAAACTTACTACTGAAAGATTTAATCAAATCACCATAGAAATACAAAATAGCAACACCTTAAAAAAGCAAGTATATAATATATTATTGCGTTTGCAAAAGACATCTCCCACCCCACCATCTAAATAAATAAACCCCATCCATCAATACCAATAAAAATCCCCAAGAATTACTCTCATCATCGCAAAATCCCTGAAACCATGATAAAATCAACATTTCAACCATGATCTTCATGGGATTCAAAAAATTTTCATCAAAGTAGTTGACAAGGCAAAAAAGAATTGCTATATTAGTAAAGTGCCGAACAGAGAAAAACACCTGACGGCAACTGAACCGAAAAAAAATAATACTTTGAAAGAATAAATTAAACCAATCCTCGTCGTTAAGATAGTTATAGAGGATTTCGGAATTTGAGATAATTTCGGAAGCAAAAGAGCAACAAACTCAAAATGGAGAGTTTGATCCTGGCTCAGGATGAACGCTGGCGGTATGCTTAACACATGCAAGTCGAACGATGTTTTAGGACATAGTGGCGGACGGGTGAGTAACGCGTAAGAATCTACCTTCAGGTTGGGGACAACCACTGGAAACGGTGGCTAATACCGAATGTGCCGAGAGGTGAAAGGCTTGCTGCCTGAAGAAGAGCTTGCGTCTGATTAGCTAGTTGGTGGGGTAAGAGCCTACCAAGGCGACGATCAGTAGCTGGTCTGAGAGGATGATCAGCCACACTGGGACTGAGACACGGCCCAGACTCCTACGGGAGGCAGCAGTGGGGAATTTTCCGCAATGGGCGAAAGCCTGACGGAGCAATACCGCGTGAGGGAGGAAGGCTCTTGGGTTGTAAACCTCTTTTCTCAGGGAAGAAAAAAATGACGGTACCTGAGGAATAAGCATCGGCTAACTCCGTGCCAGCAGCCGCGGTAATACGGAGGATGCAAGCGTTATCCGGAATGATTGGGCGTAAAGGGTCCGCAGGTGGTAGTGTAAGTCTGCTGTTAAAGAGTCACGCTCAACGTGATCAAAGCAGTGGAAACTACACAACTAGAGTACGGTAGGGGCAGAAGGAATTCCTGGTGTAGCGGTGAAATGCGTAGATATCAGGAAGAACACCGGTGGCGAAAGCGTTCTGCTAGACCTGTACTGACACTGAGGGACGAAAGCTAGGGGAGCGAATGGGATTAGATACCCCAGTAGTCCTAGCCGTAAACGATGGATACTAGGTGTGGCTTGTATCGACCCGAGCCGTACCGTAGCTAACGCGTTAAGTATCCCGCCTGGGGAGTACGCACGCAAGTGTGAAACTCAAAGGAATTGACGGGGGCCCGCACAAGCGGTGGAGTATGTGGTTTAATTCGATGCAACGCGAAGAACCTTACCAAGGCTTGACATGTCGCGAATCTCGATGAAAATTGAGAGTGCCTTAGGGAGCGCGAACACAGGTGGTGCATGGCTGTCGTCAGCTCGTGTCGTGAGATGTTGGGTTAAGTCCCGCAACGAGCGCAACCCTCGTTTTTAGTTGCCAGCATTAAGATGGGCACTCTAGAGAGACTGCCGGTGACAAACCGGAGGAAGGTGGGGATGACGTCAAGTCAGCATGCCCCTTACGCCTTGGGCTACACACGTACTACAATGCTCCGGACAAAGGGCAGCTACACAGCGATGTGATGCAAATCTCATAAACCGGAGCTCAGTTCAGATCGAAGGCTGCAACTCGCCTTCGTGAAGGAGGAATCGCTAGTAATTGCAGGTCAGCATACTGCAGTGAATTCGTTCCCGGGCCTTGTACACACCGCCCGTCACACCATGGAAGTTGGTCACGCCCGAAGTCATTACCCCAACCGAAAGGGGGGGGATGCCTAAGGTAGGACTGATGACTGGGGTGAAGTCGTAACAAGGTAGCCGTACCGGAAGGTGTGGCTGGATCACCTCCTTTTAGGGAGACCTAATCCATTTAGAAATGTTAAGGAAACTACCATAACAAACTAAATTGGTCTAACCTAGGTCGGTCGAGATTGGGGAAATCTTTCAAAGTATTATTTAGCTTAGTTCAAACCAAAAATACATATTGGAAAACCACAGCAACTAAGGAAAGTTAGACTGCTGGGGTGAGATCCAGTCAGAACCTTGAAAACTGCATAAGAGAAAGAGTAAAAAAGCAGGCAGTCGTTATGAGACTGCAAGTGGTCAAGAT